>ENA-UEPI01000068-UEPI01000068.1-human-gut-metagenome-genome-assembly--contig:-NODE-68-length-82650-cov-9.727720_pt1 | contig 82650 bp, 84 predicted proteins | sample MGYA00242899_ERZ507914 | MGnify/ENA primary metagenome ERZ507914 (study PRJEB26167, sample SAMN06115442) | human gut metagenome | host: Homo sapiens | place: China:Chongqing | collected 2015-07-28...
CAGCCAACACATGATATGAGATAGGGGGAAAAAATATGAAGAAGACAGCAGTAAAATTAAAACATACAGATTTTAATATGAAAGAACACGGTTTTGTGGGACACCTTGCAGAGCCGGAGCAGACCAACGGCAAAGCAGTCATTGTGATTATGGGCGGAGAGCAGAGCCTTCTTCCGGGCATTAAAATAGCAGAGCGGTTTGCGGATTATGGATTCACTGGGTTAGCCGTATCATTGTTTGGTGCGGAGGGACTTCCGGACACGCCCGACCGATGTCCGCTGGAAATGAAAGGCTTCAAAATACTACAAAACAGAAAGCGTTTCGCACAAAGTTATGGGCATGTGGCTTGCGTATTATGAAGCTTATCAGGATAAGGCGGCGGAAGAAAAAGCACATTTAGAGATCAAAAAGACAAATGCAAGAATATTGATGATTGCGGGAGGTACAGACGAAGCGTGGCCGGAGATTATACCGCATGATTCCGCTTGTCGGCATGATGTATAAAAGCTTTGGGAAACACAAAAAGGAATGTATGGCGGCGTTTGAACAGTCTGAAAAAGAAATAATAAACGGGTTAAGATAATAAGAATTGGCATGGCAAACTGCTATCCGCATGTACTGGCAGACCTTTGTGAAACCTTTGAAATAAAACCGTCTATTGTGAGGTGGTTGTTGAGAGGGAGATAGATTAGGCATATATAATGTTAATTATTAAAATTTCTGTACGAAAGGTAAAATTATATGATTACGATAAAAGAGTTCTATGGTGATGTTAAAGATATAGATGAGAGTGTTCTTGCAGTGAAATCAGATTGTTTATGGGAGAAAGGTTCACTATTGGATATAAAGAATCTGGTTACACCACAGTTATTTCATTTACATATTCTTGTTAATCTGATTGGAAATTGGAGATACGAAGGCTGGTGGTTTATAATGTGCGAAATGGTGCAATTTGTACCTTATATTGCTGAGACATTAAGCCAGGCAGGGGCAGAAGATATGAAAACAGCTTTTGAAAAGGTAATTGACTGCTTTCCCGGAGACACGAGATTTGAAGATTCAGAGGAATATTTTGATATTGTTAATTTTTTACAAAGCATGGCATATAAAGTAAAGAATGAAAGCTTGAAAACTATAACGCGGGAGGAGCGCAAAGCCAATATAAAAAAGCTGCAAAAGTGTGTAGACGAATTGGATGAGATAACCAGCAGGTATTGGGGCGATGATGCGCCTGGTCATGGGTGGAAACAGGCAATAGATTATATTGAATTGAACCGCTAGTATAAAATCAAAAATATATGTATTTATGGACGAAAAATCGCTTAGATATGCGATTAAAGCTCAAAGCATACGGAAAATTTGGAGGTTTTGTCCATTTTCCAGATGTAAAATCTGCCGAAACATGATGACACGTATGAACTGCACCGTCTGCTGGGAGCACTGTTATCCAAGGAACTTACAATAGATGAAAAACTAAACATAAATGGTTTTACTGTAGAGCAGATTGCATCTCAATTACCCTATCGACACATGCTGAACGTATGGCACAAATCAAGCTTTAAAGGTACGGGAGTAATCCTTTATTTATAAAAAATACCGCCAAAGAAATAGTCACCTTAAGCTGTCTGTTTCTTATGGCGGTTTTTGATTTTTTACCGGTATTTACAGAGGACAAAACAGCGTGCAATTAAAATTTTGTTGACAAATACCCCATAGGTGTATATAATTAACTGCGATATTAATACCCGGCAGGGGTATATTTTAATCGGTAATATTAAAGGAAAATGAAACATGGGAATGGAAAGAAAAGTTCTTATTATCGATGGCATGACCTGTATTAACTGTCAGAATAAAATAGAGCAGGAATTAAAGAATACAGCAGGAATTTCTAAAGTGCAGGTTTCCTATAGCAAAGGACAGGCTGAAATAGAATTTAATCCGGAAATAGTGACATTAAACCGTATTGCTGCGATTATTGAGAAGCTGGATTATACAGTTATCGATAAAAAGCAGGCAGATTCTTTAAAATGGGTTAGAAGGATTGGAACACTGGCGGTTATTATTTTACTGTATTATCTGTTACAGCATTTTGGTATTTTAAATTTACTTGTTCCGTCAATGCTTGCCGATTCCCAAATGAGCTATGGCATGCTCTTTATTGTAGGGCTTTTAACATCCGTTCACTGTATAGCGATGTGCGGCGGGATTCATCTTTCACAGTGTATTCCTTCGAGGAACGCTGAGAATACAAGTTCATCCAGAATAAATGTCATCATGCCTTCGGTACTGTACAACGCGGGACGGGTAGTTTCGTATACGGCAGTCGGATTTGTGCTTGGCGGAGCAGGAATGATTCTGACAGGCGGTTCGGGCAGTGGAATGCCGCTGCTGCTACAGGGCATATAAAAAATAACAGCCGGATTATTTATGGTGATAATGGGAATCAATATGCTGGGGATTTTTCCGGCATTGAGAAAGCTTCAAATCAGATTCCCGCGAAAGTCCGTCATAAAAATCAATCAGAAAAAAAGAACGGAAAAAAGACCGTTTGTTGTCGGACTGTTAAACGGTCTCATGCCATGCGGCCCGATGCAGTCCATGCAGATTATTGCACTCGGTTCGGGCAATCCCATATCGGGAGCACTGGCAATGCTGATGTTCAGCTTAGGCACGGTTCCGCTGATGCTGGGGCTTGGAAGCCTTGTATCGGCGCTTGGGAAAAAATACACGAAGCTTGTCATGCAGACAGGTGCGATACTGGTTGTGGTGCTCGGACTTGCAATGCTTTCACAGGGAGCGGGGCTGGCGGGTATCAGGCTGGATAGGATTTCTCAGGTATCTGACGGTGCAAAGGAATTGGATACGGCTGTGATTGCGCAGTCGGGGAACATTCAGTATGTGGAAAGCAATCTGGATTTCGGGACGTATCCTGAGATTACCGTTTATACGGGTATTCCGGTAAAATGGACGATAAATGTGCCGGAAGATGTTATTAACGGCTGTAATTACAAAATGATAGTAAAGACCTACGGAATCACCCATGAATTTACACCGGGTACAGAAGATAAAAGTGCAGGTTCTAAAAATACGGCGGCTCAAAGTACAGCTTCGACAGAAAACGCCGCAACTGCGTCATACATAACGCCTGCCGTAGAAAACGGACAGTTAGCAATAGATATCGGTACACTGACAGAACATCCGTTATATGTAAATTATGATTCAAACGGAACCAATATACAGATGATTGCCGTAAATGCGCCTGACGGCTCAGCACGATTATCATTGAACACCTGTCAGACCTGCAATCCTTCTCCAAAAGCGTATTTCAAGGAGAGAAGCGGCAAATTAGTATGTCAGAACTGCGGAAATGTATTTAAAATGGACAGTGTAGGCGGCACTGCGGGCGGTTGTAATCCGATGAATATTCAATATACGGTTGCAGACGGGAAGATAACCGTAAATACGGCGGATTTAGACAGCCATGCAAAACAGTTTTCTTCATGGAGCGGTCCGGTAGAATAGAGTAAAATAGCGGTACGGTATATTTTCAAAATGAATATACCGTGCCGTTATTTTTATGATACAATACAGGTATGGTACAGAATTTTTTTAGAAGTTACAAAAAGAGGGGTGTGATAACGATGAAAATAAAACAGCAAAAGCAGATAAAAGCATTTTTAATTGAAGAATTCGGAAATAAAAAGGGATGTGCAGTATCTGACAGGCAGGAAAAAATGCTGGATACATTGATTCAGAATACAAAAAATAAATCCGAAAATCAGATGAAAACCCTTGCCCAGACGATACTTCCACGCATAGCGTTGCATAAGTGCTTGTCTGAGGAAGGCTTTTCAGAAGAAGATGTATATAAGTATATGAGAAAATATATGCTTGATAAAGTAGCAGCAAAAAAACACGCTTCAACGGCTAAAATGGAATTAGTACCGGGATTTTATGCCATTTACAGCAATATCTTTCTTAAAATTATGCGTACAACCGATTTGCAAGAAAGTACGCAGGCATATGGGAATGATTATTATGATGTTACGATTAAAAAATGCCTGTGGCACACCGCCTGCGTGGAAAACGGCTGTGAAAATCTGTGCCGCCTGTTCTGTGATGTCGATGATGTGACATACGGCGGCTTGAAAAAAATAGGTTTTACGCGGACAAAAACCTTAGGTTATGGCGGTGACTGCTGTGATTTTCATTTTTTCAAAAAATAAGCTCTTTTATAAAAACTTTTTTGTTTGACTTTTTTAAAAATCAGAAATATAATAATCTTTGAACGAGTAGCAGACGAGCGTAAATCCAGTTTTGCTGCTCGTTTTTTTATTTTAAATCTATAATGCCATTAAAAAGTGTGTAGCTTATCAGCGTAAGTCCAGCTTATGCGGTAACTACACACTTTTTTTGTGCAAAAAAACAAGGAGGCAAATCCTCTGCTCCTGCAAAGGGCGCATGCTATGCAAGCTATTGGGCATAGCATACATAGCAGACATTTGCTTCGCAAACAAGGAGGATTAAATGGAAGAAAGTGACAAGATGAAGGAGATGGCGGTAAATAGGCTCATGGTGCAGATGGGAATACCGATGATTTTATCCATGGCACTGCAGGCAGTCTATAATATTGTGGACAGTGCCTTTGTCGGCAATATGAAAGTGGGAAGTGAAGCAGCTTTAAATGCGCTGACACTGGTATTTCCGGTACAGATGCTTATGGTGGCAGTCGGAATCGGAACCGGTGTGGGAACGAATGCGCTTCTTGCAAGAACTCTTGGAGAGGGAAAAAACAAAAAAGCTGCGAAAGTCGCCGGAAACAGTCTGTTTTTAGGCGTGATAATTTATGCGGTATGTTTGCTGTTTGGCATTTTTGGAGTGAAGGCATACATTTCATCACAGACGGCTGACACGGAAGTGATTGCAATGGGAACAAGTTATTTAAGAATATGCTGTGTGCTTTCTTTTGGAATTATTTTCTTTTCATTATTTGAAAAGCTGTTACAGGCAACAGGGCGTTCCCTTTATTCCACAATCGGACAGGTTGTGGGTGCTGTGGTCAATATTATTCTGGACCCGGTAATGATTTATGGTATCGGACCCGTTCCTGAAATGGGCGTAGAGGGCGCTGCGTATGCTACGGTAATCGGTCAGATTGTATCAGCAGGGTTGTTATTTATTTTTTATATGAAATTAAATAGGGAATTTGAACATGGAATAAAATTCATGAAACCGGATGGCAGAACGATTGCAGGAATCTATTCAATAGGTCTGCCGGCAATCATTGCACAGGCGCTGATGTCTGTCATGGTGTATGTAATGAATCTGATTTTGAAGTTCAGTCCTTCTGCACAGACTGCATACGGATTGTTTTATAAAGTCCAGCAGTTTGTATTGTTCTTAGCATTTGGTTTAAGAGATGCCATTACGCCAATCATAGCGTATGCATATGGAATGGGAAGTAAAAACGAATCTGGGACGGAATCAAATATGGTCTGATATACACGGCAGCACTGATGATTTTAGGGATTCTTATTACAGAAATTTTTCCGGACGCATTTGCCACGCTGTTTAATGCGGGACAGTCAAGAACGTATTTTATCAGTGCAATGCGGATTATTTCAATCAGTTTTATTTTTGCGGGAATCAATATCGCCTATCAGGGCATTTATCAGGCGTTGGACGGCGGTCTAGAATCGCTTGTGATTTCACTACTTAGACAGCTTGTCATTATATTACCGCTAACAGGAATTTTTTCAATTTTTGTAAAAAACGCAACAGCAGGCATTTCCCTGATTTGGTGGGCATTTCCGATAACAGAACTTGTTGCCTGTGCAGCAGGATATGCATTTTTAAAGAAAATCAGTAAGAATAGAGTGGAAAAATTAAGCTGAGGAGGAAGCAGCAATGGCAAAAAGAATTATTACAATCAGCAGAGAGTTTGGAAGCGGCGGGCGTTTTATCGGTGAAGAAACGGCTAAAAAACTCGGCATAGGCTATTATGACAAAGATATTATCGGTCAGATTGCCATACAGTCTGGGTTATTACAGGAGTATATCCGGGGAAGTTTGAACTGCTCCGGATTTTTAGGTTCACATACAGACAAATTTCATGTATAATAGAATAGCATGAAAGTGGGGAAAATCCGGCAAGTGTTTTCCCACAGCGTTGAAATCACGGCAGTGAAATGCCTGAGGAATGGAGATTAACATGGAAATTTATGAAATGATTGAATTAGAAGACTGTCCGAGATGTTTAGGACCTTCTATTTTAGAAGAAGAAAACAGCGGTTATTATGTCATGTGCATGGACTGCGGCTGCCAGTCGGCAACATTTGGCTTTAAAGACGATGCCGGAAGACTTGAGGCGGCAAAAAGAACAGCTGAACTGTGGAATGCCGGCAAGGTTATTTTCAACGGCTTTGGCGATTAAATTTGAAAAAGAAAAGGAGTAATGAACGCATGAAAAGTAAAGAAGAACTTTTTAATATGACTGTACTGGAATTAAAAGAATATGTGAATTCTTTATCAAACCCGGAAATTAAAGAAGTGGCAGAAATATTTGAAGACGATGAACATGAAAGAGACCCGCTGGAACTTCTTGCAGCACCGAAGCTGTTTGACTATATGAAATATGCAAACAACGGAACGGTTGATATTGATTTAAGTCTTTAATAAAAACACACCCCCAGCCGGAGTCAAATGACAATGGCTGGGGGATATTTTTATTAAAGTACTTTCGATAAAAATTCTTTCAATCTCGGACTCTGTGGGTTTTCAAAAAATTCCTTTGGTGCATTTTCTTCGGTGATATTGCCGTCAGAAAAGAACATACAGCGGTTGGAAACTTCCTTTGCAAATCCCATTTCATGCGTAACAATTAACATTGTCATGCCGGACTGGGCAAGTTCTTTGATAATTGTTAAAACTTCGCCGACCATTTCCGGGTCAAGCGCAGAAGTCGGTTCGTCAAACAGCATGACTTCCGGATTCATTGCCAGCGCACGGGCAATTGCAACACGCTGTTTCTGTCCGCCGGAAAGCATGGCAGGATAGGTATCCGCTTTATCTTTTAAGCCGACACGCTCTAAGAGTTCATCAGCTTTTTTAGAAGCTTCTTCCTTTGTCATCAGCTTTAATTTGACCGGTGCAAGACAGATATTTTCACGGATGGTCATGTTCGGGAACAGATTAAAGTGCTGGAATACCATACCAATCTTTTCGCGGATCTGGTTGATGTTGACCGACTTATCGGTCAAATCCGTGCCGTGGAATAAAACGTGTCCGCCGGTCGGCGTTTCCAGCATATTTAACGAACGTAAAAATGTGGATTTACCGCAGCCGGAAGGTCCGATGATGGCAATGACATCGCCTTTGCGGACGGTCGTATTGACATCATTTAAAACAACATGTTTGTCAAATGCCTTGTGCAGGTTTTTGACTTCGAGGAGAACATCTGATTTAGTTTCGCTCATTGCTTCTTAATCTCCTTTCCAGTTTCTTTACAAGTGCCGAAAGAATAACAACCAGTACAAGGTAAATAAATGCAACACCGAGTAATGGCAGGAAAGCATCATATGTAATGCTTCGGATAATATCACCGCCGCGGGTTAAATCGGTCAGTCCGATATAACCACTGATAGAGGTCTCTTTCAGTAACACGATAAATTCATTTGCAAGGGCAGGCAGTACATTTTTAAATGCCTGTGGCAGAATAACGCTAAGCATGGTCTGACGGTAGGTAAGGCCTAAGCTTCTTGCAGCTTCAAACTGTCCGTTGTCGATAGACATAATACCGGAACGGAAAATTTCGGCAACGTAAGCACCGGAGTTAATGCCGAATGCCAGAATTGCCACCAGCAGCTTGCTGATATTCATAGAGCCGAAAATAATATAGTAAATAATCAGCAGCTGTACCATACTTGGTGTACCACGGATAATGGTCAGGTAAACGGTGCAGATTGCATTTAAAATCTTTAAATTGCCGGTCTTATCATGGCTTGAACGGACAACGGCAACTAAAAAACCGATGACAATACCGATTAATGCGGCACAGGCTGCGATAATCAGTGTATTTTTCAGACCGGTCAGGATGAACTGATAACGGTTATCGGTTAAGAAGTCTGTTTTAAATTTTTCAGAAAGACTTGTACCGCCGGATACGGCATCGTTATTGCGCACAACAATAACCTGCTGTGAAGTGGTGTAAGAATCTGAAAAGTCAATATTTTTCTGACGTTCCGGTGTAACGGTCATACCTGCAATACCGACATCGGCTTTACCGGAAGATACGGCAGTGATGATGGAATCAAATTCCATATCCTCTACTTTTAAGGTCATTCCTAAAGTATCGCAGATTGCCGTGGCGACATCGACATCAATACCGACAATCGTGCCGTTTTCATAGTATTCATACGGCTGGAAATAAGCATTGGTAGCCATAACCAGTGTGCCGTTGGAACGGTTTACATTTTCAGGAGAGGTATACGGAGTTTGTCCGATATTTTCCCCGATGTAATTGTTTAAAATGGCATCAAGTGTGCCGTTGGCTTTTAATGTGTTTAAAGCGTCGTTGATAGAACTTGTCAGGGAAGAATTGCCTTTTGCAATTGCAATAGCGTAGTCTTCGTTAGCAAATTCTTCAGGGAGAATCATTAAGTCGCTGTTTGCGGCAACAAAAGACTGTGCCGGTTGTGCATCAATGACAACTGCATCAATCTTTCCCTGTTTTAATGCCTGAATGGCATCGTTTCCTTTGTTGAAACGTTCAACGGTTGTATTTGAACCGTCCGTTTCATAATCTGATACGAGCGTATCGCCGGTTGTACCAAGCTGGACACCGATTTTTTTGCCGGAAAGGTCGTCTACTGTAAAAACAGTGTTTTCAGCCTGCTTTTTGCCGCAGGAAGTAAACTGTAAAGACAGACCGATACAGAAAAAAATCAACAGCAGGCGAAATACGCGCCAAGCATGATTTTGTTTTGTACGTTGCATACTTTTATCCTTTCTTTGTCGATTTAATTTTTGACATTGTATCATATTATACACTGTAATTGAAAATGCTACAATCTGTATTTGTAAAAAAAATAAGATATGCTATACTAAAAATACTGTTAGGGGCAAAAGTCCCCAATAATGATACCTGCGGATTGTTCCGTGCTGCGCACTCCCACAATCCTGCCCAATATTCGCATATCGCAGAACTATCGTCCTGCTTTTATGCTCATATTAGGGCGGGTCACAAGGTCATTCACCCACTTATGAGCAAGCTCATGTGGGTTTAGACCTTTTGACCCTGGTATCAAAAAATTTAGAAAGAAGCAGGAAATGATGAAAATTAGAACACCCGAATATTATAAAGATTTTAAATGTATTGCAGGGGCATGTACGGATACGTGCTGTGCGGGCTGGGACGTGGATGTAGATGAAAAGTCGTATGACTATTACAAAACGGTTGCAGGAAGTTTCGGACAGCGCTTACAGTCGGTTATGGTGCCGGAGGAGGGCGGCGGCTGTACCTTTACGCTGCAAAACGGCAGATGCCCGTTTTTAAATGACAAGAACCTGTGTGATTTATTTATTGCACTGGGCGAAGATAAGCTGTGTGATACGTGCGCCGAATTTCCGCGGTTTATCAACGAATACGGCAGTGAGCGGGAAATCGGACTGGCGCCGTCCTGTAAAACAGCCGGCGAGCTGATGTTTAGCTATCAAAAGCCGCTGACATTTACGGTAGAAGAAACAGATGAAACCGTTTCTTCCTATAATAATATCGACCCGCAGTTATATTTTAAGCTGCGCCAGGCAAGGGTAACAGCGTATAATATCATCCGCAACAGGGCATTTTTAATAGAGGAGCGCGGTATGCTGTATCTGGATTTTGCAAAAAAACTGCAAAAGAAGCTGGATACCGACAGAGTGGATTTAATGGATTATGAAATACAGGCATACGCACAGGCGGATTATCTGCAAGACCGTTTAAAGGATTTGAAAAAGAAATACGGCGGAAAAAATCATACGGCATATGAAAATATTCCGCATTTCTTTGACCGTTTTGCCGGTATGGAAGTTATCAACCCGGATTGGTACATCTGTCTTGAAAGAAACAGCAGATATTTTAAAAACTGTTCCGGTGCGGAGGACTATGAACGGGAGCTGTCTGAATTTGCGGTATATTATAAGGAGAAGGAATACGAATACGAGCAGCTGATGATGTATTATGTATACAGATATTTTTTGAATGCGGTCAATGACAGCGAAATCCTTTTAAAGGCGAAAATCGGTGTCATCGGATATCTCATTTTAAAACATCTGGATATGCAGTGCTGGCTTGAAAACGGGAAGAAGCTTAACCTTACACAGCAGGTCGACCTGGCGCATTTGTATTCGCGCCAGTTTGAACATTCTTATACAAATTTTGAAGTGTATAATGGATATTTTAAGACGAAACGCAGATATGCGTGGAGCAGGCTTATGGAATATCTGGGTACAGGGTGTCCAGATACTCAATAAATGCGCGGGAGCATTCCGGCAGATAAGTGGAATTGTATGCAAGGACAACATCGGTTGCGATATCGCAGTTTTTAACCGGTCTGCATACAATTCCTTTTTTTTGAACCAGCGTGGCGGCAGACTGCGGGATAATACCGACCCCCATGCCCATTTCCACAAAATAAAGGGTCGTACGGGCATCGTCATTGATACAGAACCAGTTCGCACTCAGGTTCTTGTCCTCAAATTCTTTCCGCAAAAGGTGTTCCCAGCGGCGGTATACGATAAGCGGGAGCTTCGTAAGATCATCAAGTGTAATGGCAGAAGAACGGTTGTCGGCAAAAAATGATTCCTGCCCCACTGCAACCAGTGAATCCGTAAACAGCTTCTTGCAGGTCAGCGAGTCCGTGTGAAACGGTGTGCGCAGGAGTGCAAGGTGGATGGCATTGGTTTCAAACTGGGAAAGCAGGTGGTAGGTGTCTGCTTCATTAATTTCATAATGAATACCGGGATACTGCTTGGAAAAGCCGCACAGCCAGCCAAGCGCGTCCGAACCGATTAAGGAAGAAACAATACCGATACGCAGTACACCGTTAAAATGTCGTGCCGCATTCATGGTTTCCTGCTTTGCAACATTGCTTAACTGCAACAGCGAACGGCTGTAATTATAAAGTGTTTCTCCGGCTTCCGTCAGGTGGATTGTGCGTGAACCCCGCTCAAACAATGTGCAGTCCAATTCAGTTTCCAGAAGCTTCATCTGACTGCTTAACGGCGGCTGTGACATAAACAGTTTTTTTGCCGCCCCCGAAATACTCCCTTCCTCCACAATCTTCACAAAATAAGAAAGCTGCTTCAAATCCATATCAAAAATCCTTCCTATATAAAAAACGTATATCACATATACATTATAAATATTTTCTGTATTGATGTATTTATGATAAAATAACAAACGTATGAAATCAAGTCCTAAATCAGAACTGGTCCTATGATAATACAGGCGGTCTGGTGCGGATAGAAAAGGGGTAAAATATGAAGCGAATTTGGATGTATCTGAGTGCATACAAAAAAGAATGTGTCTTCGCGCCGTTGTTTAAAATGCTCGAAGCACTGTTTGAATTGTTTGTACCGCTTGTCGTATCGGCAATCATTGATACGGGTATCGGCAATGCGGATAAAGGTTACATTGTAAAAATGAGCCTGCTTTTAGTGACACTGGCAGTTATCGGGCTGACCTGTGCCATTACAGCACAGTATTTTGCGGCGAAAGCGGCAGTCGGCTGTGCGACCGGTATGCGCCATCATTTATTTAAGCATATCCAGAGCCTTTCCTTTACGGAAATGGACACCATCGGTACGTCAACACTGATTACACGTATGACAAGTGACATTAACCAGGTGCAAAACGGTGTCAATCTGGTACTGCGCCTGTTTTTGCGTTCACCGTTTATTGTATTCGGTGCAATGATTATGGCATTTACGATTGACGTCAAAGCGGCGCTTGTTTTTGCGGTAGCGATTCCGGTACTGGCAGTCATCGTTTTTGGCATTATGCTCTCCACAAGACCGCTTTACAAAAAAGTACAGGCGGGACTGGATAAGATTCTTGGCATTACAAGGGAAAACCTGACCGGTGTGCGTGTTGTACGTGCATTTAACAAGCAGGAAAATGAAATCAGAGAATTTAAACAGGCCAATGAACAGCTCAATCATTTACAGAAATTTGTCGGTAAGATTTCCGGACTGATGAATCCGCTGACCTATGTGGTGGTCAACATTTCCATTATCGCACTGATCTGGATTGGTGCGGTGCGTGTCAATGCGGGAACACTGACACAGGGACAGGTTGTGGCACTCTACAACTATATGTCACAGATTCTCATTGAATTAATCAAGCTGGCAAACCTGATTATCAACATTACCAAGGCACTCGCCTGTGCGGGCAGAATTGAAAATGTATTTAGTATTAAGTCCAGTATGCAAAACGGCAGTACCACGGAAAGCACAGATACACAGGCTGCGGCAGTGAAATTTAAAAATGTATCCTTGCGCTACAGCGGTGCGGGCGATGAATCGCTCACAGACATCAGCTTTACGGTAAAGAAAGGACAGACCATCGGTGTCATCGGTGGTACGGGCTCCGGAAAATCGTCCCTTGTCAATCTGATTCCGCGTTTTTATGACGTGACAAAGGGTGAGATTTATATTGACGGTGTCAACGTCAAAGACTACCGGATTGAAGCCTTACGAGAGAAAGTTGGCATTGTTTTGCAGAAAGCACAGCTTTTTAAAGGAACAATCCGTGACAATATCCGCTGGGGGAAAAAGGATGCGACCGATACGGAAATTATGGAAGCATTAGACATTGCACAGGCACGGGAATTTGTCGAGAAAAAAGACGGTAAACTTGATTCCTTTGTCGACCAGGGCGGTAAAAATTTATCAGGCGGACAGCGCCAGCGTTTAACGATTGCCCGTGCAGTCGTAAGAAAACCGGATATTTTGATTTTAGACGACAGTGCATCGGCACTCGATTATGCAACCGATGCGGCACTGCGCAAATCAATCCGTGAAATGAAAGATGCACCGACACTGTTTATCGTATCCCAGCGTGCGGCATCGCTTATGCACGCTGACCGGATTATCGTGCTGGATGACGGAAATGTGGCAGGTATCGGAACACATGAAGAACTGCTTGAAAACTGCGAAGTATATCAGGAAATTTATTATTCACAGTTCCGGAAAGAAAAGGAGGCGTAAGTTATGGCAAAGGCAAATACAGGTACAACCGTAAAAAAAGTGCTGCTGCGCATTAAACGCTACTGGTTCTTTTTGATTCTGTCAATTTTAATGGCAGCAGTGACCGTGGCATCATCTTTATATGTGCCGATTTTAATCGGAAATGCGATTGATTACATTATCGGACCGCAGAATGTAGAATTTAAGGCAATTACGGCGATACTTTCCGAAGTCGGAATCGTTATTGCAATTACGGCACTGTCCCAGTGGATTATGAATATCTGCAACAACAAAATTACGTATCATGTGACAAGGGATATCCGTGACGAAGCGATTGAAAAGATTGAAGTGCTGCCGTTAAAATATATTGACGGACACTCCTACGGTGAAGTCGTCAGCCGTGTTATCGCCGATGTAGACCAGTTTGCGGACGGCCTGCTCATGGGCTTTACCCAGTTTTTTTCCGGGGTGCTGACGATTCTTGGAACACTCGGATTTATGTTATCTATTAATGTGAAAATTACACTTGTAGTTATTGTAATTACTCCGCTGTCCCTGTTTGTGGCAAGCTTTATTGCAAAGCATACGTATCAGATGTTTAAATTACAGTCTGAAACGCGTGGCGAGCAGACGGCGTTGATTGATGAAATGATTGGCGGACAGAAGGTTGTACAGGCATACTGCTATGAAGATGAGGCGCTTGAAAGATTTGATGAAATTAATGACCGTCTGCAGAAATGTTCACTCAAAGCCATTTTTTATTCATCGATTACCAATCCGTCTACCCGTTTTATCAACAGCCTTGTATATGCGGGGGTTGCGGTAAGCGGCGCAATTTCAGCCATTTACGGCAGATTGACGGTCGGACAGTTATCCTGCTTTTTAAGTTATGCAAACCAGTACACGAAGCCGTTTAACGAAATTTCCGGAGTTGTGACAGAATTACAGAATGCGATTGCGTGTGCGGCACGTATCTTTGAATTAATCGAAGAAGAGCCGGAAATCCCGGACAACAAAGATGCCGCAGTGCTTGAAAATGTAGACGGAACAGTTGCTCTGGAACACGTAGCCTTCTCTTATGTGCCGGATAAGAAGCTCATTGAAGATTTTAACCTGCATGTAAAGCAAGGACAGCGTATTGCAATTGTCGGTCCGACCGGCTGCGGAAAGACGACACTGATTAACCTGCTCATGCGTTTTTACGATGTGAATGACGGTAAAATTTCCGTATCGGGCATTGATATCCGTGAAATGACCCGACACAGCCTGCGTGCGGGATATGGCATGGTATTGCAGGATACATGGTTAAAGACCGGAACCATCCGTGAAAATATTGTCATGGGCAAACCGGATGCGACCGATGAAGAGGTGATTGCGGCAGCCAAGGCGGTTCACGCACACAGCTTTATCAAGCGACTGCCAAAGGGATATGATACCTTTATCACAGAAGATGGCGGTGGATTATCACAGGGACAAAAACAGCTTCTTTGTATTACAAGAGTGATGCTGTGCCACCCGCCGATGCTCATTTTAGATGAAGCAACGTCATCGATTGATACAAGAACGGAAATCAAGATTCAGAACGCATTTGCAAAGCTGATGGAAGGCAGGACGAGCTTTATCGTTGCGCACCGCCTGTCTACGATACAAAATGCCGATGTCATTTTAGTCATGAAGGATGGCAAAATTATTGAGCAGGGCAATCATGAAGAACTGCTTGCAAAGCAGGGATTTTATGCAAATCTGTATCAGAGTCAGTTCGCAAAGTAAAAAATTATAAAAAAACAGTAGAAATATATTTATTTCCGTTGTATAATACGAATAATAATGTAAAGAAATCATACCGGTAGCCGTTTTATGCTGCCGGATATTTCTTTTTACTGTAAATTTTGGGATTGCCGGATACGGCAGAATGGAGGAACTAATGCCCGTAAAATACGTTTTTGTAACAGGTGGAGTCGTTTCAGGACTTGGAAAGGGAATTACAGCAGCATCACTCGGACGCCTGCTGAAAGCACGCGGCTTTTCTGTAACAATGCAGAAATTTGACCCATATATCAACATTGACCCGGGAACAATGAACCCGATTCAGCATGGAGAAGTTTTTGTAACCGATGACGGTGCGGAAACGGATTTGGACCTTGGACATTATGAAAGATTTATTGATGAAAGCTTAAATAAAAATTCCAATGTAACAACCGGTAAGGTTTACTGGTCTGTTTTACAGAAGGAGCGCCGCGGTGATTTCGGCGGAGGAACCGTACAGGTTATTCCGCACATTACGAATGAAATCAAGAGCCGCTTTTTCAGGGATTTCTCAACAAAGGATACAAAGATTGCCATTATCGAAGTCGGCGGTACAGTCGGTGATATCGAAAGCCAGCCGTTTTTAGAAGCAATCCGTCAGTTCCAGCACGAAGTCGGCAGGGAGAATGCGATTTTAATCCATGTTACCCTGATTCCGTATCTGAAGGCTTCCGGAGAAATGAAGACAAAGCCGACACAGGCGAGTGTTAAAGAATTACAGGGAATGGGTATCCAGCCGGATATTTTAGTATGCCGTACCGAACATCCGTTAGAGCCGGGTATCAAAGATAAGATTGCGCTGTTTTGTAATGTACCGAAGTCCCATGTATTACAGAACCTCGATGTGGAAATCTTATACGATGCGCCGCTTGCAATGGAAGAAGAACATTTAGCACAGGTAGCCTGCGAATGTTTACAGCTTGAATGCCCTGAACCGGATTTAGACGAGTGGAGAGCAATGTGCAAGGCTTGGAAGAACCCACAGAAGAAAGTTACGGTTGCGCTTGTTGGTAAATATATCCAGCTTCATGATGCCTATATCAGTGTCGTTGAAGCATTAAAGCACGGCGGTGTATACAACTCAGCTGATGTAACAATCAAGTGGGTGGATTCAGAACTGGTTACGGAAGAAAACGCAGCCGAACTGCTTTCAGATGTATCCGGTATCCTTGTTCCGGGTGGATTTGGTGACCGTGGTATTGAAGGAAAGATTCAGGCAATCCGTTATGCAAGAGAAAATAAAGTTCCATTTTTAGGACTCTGCCTTGGTATGCAGTTATCCATCGTGGAATTTGCAAGAGATGTTATTGGCTATTCCGATGCACACAGCGTTGAGTTAAAGCCGGATACAACACACCCGGTTATCCACTTAATGCCGGATCAGGAAGGGGTAGACGACATCGGCGGTACATTAAGACTGGGTTCTTATCCATGTGTACTCGATAAGACAAGCAAGGCGTATGAAGTATACGGTGAAGAAACGATTCATGAAAGACATCGTCATCGTTATGAAGTCAATAACGATTACAGAAATGTATTAGTAGAAAACGGTATGAAGCTTTCCGGTATTTCACCGGACGGAAGAATTGTGGAAATGGTAGAAGTAGAAGACCACCCATGGTTCTTAGCAACACAGGCTCATCCGGAATTAAAGTCCAGACCAAACAGACCACATCCGCTCTTTAGAGGATTTATCGGCGCGGCACTGGAATATCAGGAAAAACACAACTAGGTAAATGATAAATGCTCCTGCCTCAACGTTAGCACTTAACTTCGGCAGGAGCATTTATCATTTATGGGGTGGGTGGCAGTCGGGACTTTATTGGTGTTGGTTTATTTGTAGTGAATGAGCATTGGGGGGAGGATTGATTAGGCGGCGGTCACTACGGTGACGGCATTTGACCTGCCGATGTCGCGTCTGTTCCGGGGACACCATGACCCTGCAGGAGCGTGTGAAAGGACAGACCGAAGTCAAGTGACAACGTTGAGAGATGTCCTTTCACACGCTCCCCATTTAAAACTCAAAATCCGCATAGTCTTCCGGCAGAAACCGGTGATAGATGATATGACAGCCTTCATCTTTAAAGCAGTAGTAATAAGGGTCGTTTTGATTATCGGTAAATCGCACCAGCCAGTCAAATTCACCATGATTCATTTCTTCACAGACAATATTTTTAGAAACGCTTTTAAATAAAGTAATAATATCTTCCATCGTACAACCATGCTCTTGCAGCAGTTCTACCAGACTGCGGATAAATTCGTTGGCATCGGTATGCTCATGCACATAGACGCTGCCGTCTTCCGGAATATGAAAGCAGAAGCGGTCTTTTTTAGCCGTAACCGTGACATTTCCCAGCTTTTTCGTAAGAGAAGCCGGAAATCCAGAAAGCCTTGTAAGCATTTCGGCTTCAGAATCCTCTGCATCAAAAAAATGATTCAGGGAACTGAGTGGATAGTACAGGCGGATGGCTTCTTTGCGAAAACCCAGTTTTGCCTGTTCTTCTTTAATAATATCAATCAGATTTTTTTCAAGTCTGTCAAAATACATACATATCCTCCATATTTGTATTCACGTAAATCATACTACAATTATAGGAATTACACAAGTGTATTACAAAATGTACATTAATTGTGAACATTGACAAAGAAATAACAGGGGGAGTATAATTTAAATGGTGGTTGACATTAAACAAAGGGAGAGTGGGTAAGCAATGAAATTACAACAGAAAAGAAGCAGTGTACGTTTTAAGCTGCTGGCGGCGATTATTCCGTTAATAGCAATTTTGATAATTGTGATTCTGTCTGTAAATTTTGTCAATACGAAAAAGACGATGACAAAATCAATTTACGGAGAAATGGAAGAAGAATCCAATTATAATACCGAAGTGATTGCAAGGTGGGAAAGTTCGATTATTGCATCACTGAATTCCGTAAAAGACACACTGGAAACAGTGAAATTTGAATCTGATGAAGATGAATTAAATTATTTAGCGACAACAACAAAACTCAATGCAGCATTTCCAAACGGCGTCTATGAAGGGGATGCCGATGCGCGGTATCTGGACGGTTCAGGCTGGAAACCGGGTGCGGATTTCGTGGTAACACAGCGTGACTGGTACAAAGAAGGACTTGACCACAGTGGATTTACTTTTGGTGAGCCGTATATGGATGCCAATACAGGAACATTTACAGTCAGTGCCAGTGCCGTGTTAAACCGCAGGGATAGAAATAAAATGGTTGCAGCGGCAGATATATCATTACAAGATGTTACCAATCAGGTTACATCTATAAATGTCATGGATGCAGAAACAGGATATGCGTTTTTGGTCGATACGGCAACTGGTATGATTCTGGCACACCCGGATACATCGTATAATGCATCCAAAATATCCGCACAGGGCGCAGATTCCTTTCTGGGACAGATTTCAACCAAGTTAGGCGCAGATAAATTTAATATTTATACGATAAAAGACGGCACAGCGCCGTATTTTGTAACAGTACAGGCAGTAGACGGCACAACATGGAAGCTGGTAATGTGCGTATCGCAGAATGAAATGGTTGAGAGCCTGCGTAAGACAGAAGGGTTATACATTTTAATCGGTGTGATTGCGATATTGTTTGCAATTGCTGTTGTAAGCCGGGTTGTCAGCATTATCATTGCACCGCTTAAAGGGCTGACAGAAGGTATTGCCAGACTGACAGACGGAGATTTTACGGTGCAGATTGAAGCGAAAGGCAACGATGAAATCGGACGAATCAGTCATGCACTCGGCGCATATGTTGACAGTATGAAAGCCGTCATTACAGATGTACAGAATATTTCATTGCAGTTAGATGAAAAGGCAGGTGTCAGTGCAACAACGTCCGAGTCTTTGAGCCAGACGGCTGAAAGCCAGTCACAGTCTATGGAAGATATGCGTACAACAATTGAACAGCTTGCAAATGCCGTTTCCGAACTGGCAGAAAATGCAACAACACTGGCAACGGTTGTGGATACAGCGGACAAGCACGGGGCACAGGCAAATGAAAAAATGCGTGGAACAGTGGATACGGCAAACCGCGGCTATGAAGACATGGATGCGGTTCAGAAAAATATGAAACACATTGTGGATTCCATGCAGCAACTGGCAGAGGTTGTGGAAAATGTAGGGGTATCGACCAAAGAAATTAACGAGATTATTAAAATGATTGGCGATATTGCGGCACAGACCAACCTGCTGTCATTAAATGCATCCATTGAAGCGGCAAGAGCAGGCGAAGCAGGACGCGGATTTGCAGTTGTAGCGGGAGAAATCGGCACGCTGGCAGATAACAGCGCCCATTCCGTACAACAGATTGGAGAAATTATTGCCAATATTAACGGACAGGTAGATACCATGGTAGAGCGTACCAGAGAAAGTGTTACGACGATACAGGAAAATACTCTTGCGGTGAATAAGGCATATGAAACGTTCCATACGATTTACACGGATATTAACAGCACCAGTGAGATTGTAACATCAATGATTGAAGAAATTGAACAGGTCAATGATGTTGCAAGTAATATGGCGGCGATTTCAGAAGAACAGTCTGCGAGTGCGGAAGAAATTTCAGCGACAATTGAAGTGCTTGCAGCCAATGCACAGACCGTCACACAGGAAAGCACACAGGTGGAAGAATGTGCGGAAGTGGTTGCAGAATCCGCAAAAACCCTTACAGGCCATATGCAGAAATTTAAACTGTAATAAAAAGTAAAACAAAATAAAAATAACCGGCAGCAGCTATAGATTATAGATATCAGAAAGCAGAATCCGACAGTACCGCGGCAATCCGCAGTCCGTCGTATTCTGCTTCTTTTATTTGAAAATGCGCGGCAGTTTCAGAATCTGCAAAGCACAGACCATCGCTGTCCGTATCCGGGACATAGGATGCCGTGTGAATTTCTGCTGCAATGCCATTTCCGGTAGCTTTAGCATAGGCTTCTTTTAAAGTCCAGAGGCGGAAAAAACGTTCCGCCTGTACAGATACATTTTCTGTATCATAAATCCAGTGATATTCTGTTTTTGAAAAAAATCTTTTTGCAACGGACGGTTTAAACGGGCGGTTTCCCTCAACGTCGATACCGCAGGGCATACCGGCAACAATACACACTGCAAAATTCCCGGAGTGGGAAAGGTTAAAATGCAGATCTGCATGGTCTTTAAAGTAAGGTTTTCCGTTTGCGCCGCAGGCGGTTTCATAGTCGTATTCCTGCATATAGGTGCTGGCAGCATCTGAAACAGTGACCGGAAATGGAAGTTTTTTGGCAAGCGGTGTATTGTCTGCCAAAGAGCCTGTAACAGAGCCGGATATAAATGCGTGTGTTGTGTAATTGAGCAGAAGTCCGGCGGCAAGAGAGCGGCATTTTGCAGCATCATTTTTTAAATTACAGATTTTTTGCTGCCGGTATCCGGGTACAAGTTTAAAAGCCTTGTCATACAGTGCCTTGTTGCCTGAAAGGCTGTCCGACAGCGGTGTTATATCCATAATTGAAATTAAAAATTGTGTCATTTTACCTGTTCCCATTTCTCAATCAAAGCCTGCGGTTATGATGTCTGCGGATTATTTTATGCGGTACACTTATGCAATACAGACATCTTGTTACTGGTTTAATCATAACAGACCACAGCAAAAACGCCAACAAGAATCTAAAAAGATTATGAATACTTCATACAAATGCTAACAATAATAGTAAGGAATTTTACTGATTTTTTATTGATTTATCGTGATATTGTATTTATAATAAGAAATAAATGGGTACAGTGTACTGCCCTTTACAAAATAATGACGGTCCGGCGGAGGAATTTATGGATAATAACAACAGAAATAACCCCAATAACGGCAACAAAAATGACAAAAAGCCGAAAAATATGAATACTATCATTATTATACTGATTGCAGGCGTAATTACATTTATTGCGATTACGATGTTAAACAGCATGATAAAAGATGCAACGTATAAAGAAATTACGTATTCCGAATTTTTGCAGATGATAGATGAGGATAAGGTTTCAGAAGTCAAGTTTGACTCGGACAGAATCTTAATCCAGCCATCGGATTCACAAAAAGACAGTAACGGATTTTCCTATACGTATTATACCGGTTATATTAAAGATAAGGATATTACAGATAAATTAGACGATAAAGGTGTGACGTATTCAGGATATATTCCGGATCAGAGTTCGTCTATTATTGATTTTCTGCTGGTTTATGTACTGCCGATTCTGTTTATCTATCTGATGTTTACATTTGTATACAGAAGACTGTCTAAAGGCGGCGGTATGATGGGCGGCATGGGTGTCGGCAAGAATACAGCCAAGGTCTATGTACAGAAGCAGACCGGCGTGACATTTAAAGATGTAGCGGGACAGGATGAAGCCAAAGAGTCTCTGACAGAAATCGTCGATTTCCTGCATAATCCGGATAAATACGCAAGCATCGGTGCGAAACTGCCGAAGGGCGCACTGCTTGTAGGTCCTCCGGGAACCGGTAAAACCCTGCTTGCAAAGGCGGTAGCCGGTGAAGCCAATGTACCGTTTTTCTCGCTGGCAGGTTCTGATTTTGTAGAAATGTTTGTCGGCGTCGGTGCATCACGTGTGCGTGACTTATTTAAGGAAGCACAGAAGCAGGCACCGTGTATCATTTTCATCGATGAAATTGATGCCATCGGTAAAAGCAGAGATTCCCGCTATGGCGGCGGCAATGATGAGCGTGAGCAGACATTAAACCAGCTGCTTGCAGAAATGGACGGTTTTGATTCTTCTAAGGGCTTATTTATCCTTGCCGCAACGAACAGGCCGGAAGTGCTTGATAAAGCGCTGTTAAGACCGGGACGTTTTGACAGAAGAATTATTGTCGATAAGCCGGATTTAAAAGGCAGAATTGATACCTTAAAGGTTCACTCCAAAGATGTATTAATGGATGATACCGTTGATTTAGAAGCAATCGGACTTGCAACGAGCGGTGCGGTTGGTTCGGATCTTGCCAATATGATTAACGAAGCGGCGATTGCGGCAGTCAAGGACGGCAGAAAAGTGGTATCCCAGAAGGATTTATTTGAAGCCGTGGAAGTGGTTATTGCCGGTAAGGAAAAGAAAGACCGCATTTTAAGCAAGGAAGAAAAACGCACGGTTGCATATCATGAAGTCGGTCATGCGCTGATTACGGCATTAAAGAAAAATGCCGAGCCGGTGCAGAAGATTACAATTGTACCGCGTACAATGGGTTCTCTCGGCTACGTCATGCAGGTGCCTGAAGAAGAAAAGTACCTGATGACAAAGGACGAACTGATGACAAGACTGGTAACACTGCTTGGCGGACGTGCCGCAGAAGAAGTCGTTTTTGATACGGTAACAACCGGTGCGTCAAATGATATTGAAAAGGCAACACAGATTGCTAGAGCCATGATTACCCAGTACGGTATGTCGGAAAAATTCGGGCTGATGAGTCTGGAAACCGTTGAAAGCAAATATTTGGACGGTAGTGCAAGACTGAACTGTTCCGATGAGACAGCGGCAATGATTGATGATGAAGTTAAAGAACTGTTAAAAGAGTGCTTTGCGGAAGCGAAGAAGCTTTTATCCGAAAACCGCGATGTATTAGACGAGATTGCAAAATATCTGTATGAGAAAGAAACAATTACCGGAAAGCAGTTTATGGAAATTTACCGTAAGGTCAAAGGAATTCCTGAACCGGTAGATACAAGCCATATGACGATTTCAGAAAAGGTTGCAGAAAGCGTATCTTTTAATGAAGACGGAAGCTATTCCTCAACGGTCAATCAAGCACCGCCTGCGCCGTGGGAACACCCGCAGCAGACGGAAGCACAACAGCCATCACCAGAGCAGACGGATAAAGATGTTCCGGCACAGAATACAGAAAAAGAGGAAGACCGGAACACAGAGCAATAAATCATAAAAGTTTCAGATATGAAATCCCCATTAGCAGTAAATAAGCTGCTGATGGGGATTTTCTAACAGTACGCTTGACAGCGCACGCTTTGAAATAAAGATTGACAGGGTAAAAGAAATGGGATAATATCAATTTATATTTAGGGAAGGAAAGAAAAGAATGTCATTAGTAGTGCTTGTACTTTTTGGAATTGTACTTTTTAATATGGTACGTGGATACCAAAGAGGTGTTCTTATGGTGCTTTATTCCATTGCAGCATGGGTTGTCATTTTGATTGCGGCGAATGGTCTTGCACCCAGAGTCAAAGATTTTATGGTAAATCATACAGGAATTTATCATTCGATTGAACAATCCTGTGAAAAAACTATCAATGACCGTTTGAGCCAGTCTGTAGATGAGCAGCTGGATCATACCGGAGAAGATACGGCAGGAGTACTGCAGAATCAGGGGATTTATCTGCCAAAGCAGATGGTTGAGCAGTTGGAGAACAACATGGCACAGGCAGGTAATAAAATTGTGCAGGAGAGCGGCATTGCGCAGTATGCTGCAGAATATATTACGCAGTTTATATTGACAGGTATTTCATACTTTTTGACGGTGCTGGTATTAAGCATTCTGTTGGGAATTGTAAAACGTATGTTTATTGTTGCCAACCATATTCCGATACTGGGTGGTGTCAATAGAATTCTGGGACTTTTACTCGGTCTGGTGCAGGGTGTTATGGCTGTCTGTATTATTTTATATTTTGTATCCTTAATCAGCACAACCGGATTAGGAAGCTGGCTCTATGGTCAAATAGAAGTGAATCCTGTCACGCTTGCCATATATAACAGCAATCCGATTGTGGTTTTTCTATTGTATATTTTTAACAGCTGGATTTAACAGCTGCGTTGAATAAGCCGGAAGGTTCCACTGCCGCCTGTATTTATAGAAAATAAATACAGGCGGCAGTGCTTTATGGCAGATTGTCAGTCTGTGTTATAGTTTTTTAAGTTCTCATTTTATTTGATTTATGCTACAATAAATTACAAAAGCTGGAGCAGGCTGCCCTGATGGCAGAAGAGAAATCGCCTGCGGAAGTGAGGAAAATGCGAAAATCCTTAAATCAAAGATTTTCGCACGTCAAGTGTAACTTGACGTTGCGCTTTGTGTCGCAGGCGCCACAAAGCCGCTTTTTATCGCAGAACTGAATTAATTCAGTTCGCGATTCCTCCGGCATTAAAATGCCTGCGGAATGGGGATTAGTATGAATTTTACACATTTACATGTCCATACGGAATATTCACTGCTGGATGGTTCGAGTAAAATCGGAGAGATTACAAAGAGAGCAAAAGAGCTGGGAATGGACAGCCTTGCGATTACGGACCACGGTGTCATGTATGGTGTCATTGATTTTTATAAAGCGGCGAAGGAAGCCGGTATTAAGCCGATTCTTGGGTGCGAAGTCTATGTAGCACCCGGTTCCAGATTTGAAAAGACACCGGGCGAATCCGAAGACCGTTATTATCATCTGGTACTGCTTGCGGAAAATAATACCGGTTATCAGAATCTGATGAAGATTGTTTCAAGGGGATTTACAGAAGGATTTTATTATAAGCCGCGTGTAGACTATGAAGTGCTGACCGAGTATCACGAGGGCATTATCGCATTAAGTGCATGTCTTGCGGGTGAAGTGCAGCGCTATCTTGCGCGTGGTATGTATGAGATGGGAATGGAAGCGGCAAAACGCTATGAGAACATTTTCGGAAAAGGCAATTTCTTTCTGGAATTGCAGGATCACGGCATTTCCACACAGCAGTATGTCAATCAGCAGTTAGTCCGCATGTCGGAAGAATTAAATATCGAACTGGTTGCGACAAACGATATTCACTATACGTATGCAGAAGATGCGGATGCACACGACATTTTACTCTGTATCCAGACCGGCAAGCTGGTAACGGACGAGAACAGAATGAGATACGAGGGTGGGCAGTATTACTGCAAGTCGCCGGAAGAAATGGCAGAGCTGTTTTCGTATGCACCGCAGGCAATTGAAAATACGTACAAGATTGCACAGCGCTGTAATGTGGAAATTGAGTTCGGTGTGACAAAAGTGCCAAAGTACGAAGTGCCGGAAGGATATGATTCATGGTCGTATCTGAATCATTTATGCTATGAAGGACTGGCAAAGCGTTACCCGGATATGAACGCAGACGGGGAGATTGACAGCACACAGGGAATTTATAACATCAAAGAACGTCTGGAATATGAACTTTCGGTTATCCAGACCATGGGATATGTCGATTATTTCCTGATTGTATGGGATTACATCAATTATTCGCGTGTCAACGGAATCCCGGTAGGTCCGGGACGAGGTTCGGCGGCGGGCAGTGTCGTTTCATACTGCCTTGGCATTACCGATATTGACCCGATAAAATATAGTCTGATTTTTGAACGTTTTTTAAATCCGGAACGTGTGTCCATGCCCGATATCGATGTCGATTTCTGTTATGAAAGACGGCAGGAGGTCATTGATTATGTTGTGGATAAATACGGAAAAGACCGTGTGGTGCAGATTGTTACATTCGGTACGATGGCAGCGCGTGCCGTTATCAAGGATGTAGGCCGTGTACTGGACCTGCCGTATGCTATGGTAGATTCCATTGCCAAAATGGTGCCGCGCGAACTTGGAATTACCATTGATAAAGCATTAAAAATGAATCCGGATTTGAGGGCGGCGTACGAGTCCGATGAACAGGTGCGCGATTTAATTGATAAGAGTAAACGTCTGGAAGGATTGCCGCGCCATGCCTCCATGCACGCGGCGGGTGTTTTAATCAGCCAGAAAGCGGTTGATGAATATGTACCGCTGTCAGTCGGCTCGGATGGTTCGGTGGTTGCCCAGTTTGTTATGACAACACTGGAAGAACTGGGACTGCTCAAGATGGATTTTCTGGGACTGCGTACCCTTACGGTAATCCATGATGCGGAGGAGCTGATCCGCAAGCACACACCGGAATTTTCGATTGATGCGATTGATTACAGCGATAAGGCAGTTTACGATTTAATCGGTACGGGAAAATGTGACGGCATTTTCCAGCTTGAAAGTGCGGGCATGAAGTCGTTCATGAAGGAATTAAAACCGCAGAATATCGAAGATTTAATTGCCGGAATTTCACTGTACCGTCCGGGTCCGATGGACTTTATTCCGCAGTATATAAAAGGAAAGAACAGCCCGGATGCGGTTACCTATGACTGTCCGCAGTTAGAGGCAATATTAAAGCCGACTTATGGCTGTATCGTGTATCAGGAACAGGTTATGCAGATTGTACGTGACCTTGCAGGCTACTCCTGGGGACGAAGCGATTTAGTGCGTCGTGCCATGTCAAAAAAGAAAGCCTCCGTTATGGAAAAAGAACGGAAAAATTTTATTTACGGCAATCCAGATGAAAATGTGCCGGGCTGTGTCAACAACGGTATTGATGAAAAGACTGCCGGCAAAATTTACGATGAAATGATTGATTTCGCAAAATATGCCTTTAACAAATCCCATGCGGCATGTTATGCGGTGGTATCCTTTCAGACAGCATATTTAAAAACCCATTATCCGGTAGAATTTATGGCGGCGCTCATGACTTCCGTGGTCGATAATACGGCAAAAGTGGCAGGCTACATTTATGCCTGTCGTCAGATGAATATCCAGCTGTTACCGCCCGATGTGAATGAGTCCGAGCGTGGATTTTCCGTTGAAAACGGTGCAATCCGCTTTGGTCTGTCTGCGATCAAAAGTCTTGGCAGACCGACAATTGCAGCCATTATTAAAGAACGGAAAAACGCACCGTTTACGACCATGCAGGACTTTATCACGCGGATGTTTTCTGAATTAAATAAGCGTACCATTGAAAATCTCATAAAATCGGGGGCATTTGACACCTTTGGCAATAACCGGCGTCAGATGATGTTTGTTTATGCACAATTACTGGATAATGCCGTAAAACAGAGTAAAGATGCCATATCCGGTCAGATGTCACTGTTTGATTTTGTATCTGAGGAAGAAAAGACGGCTTATGAAGTGCAGATGCCGGACGTAGCGGAATATTATAAAGAAGAACTGCTCGCATTTGAAAAGGAGATTTTAGGCGTTTACGTCAGCGGACACCCGCTGGATGAATACGCGGCGATGTGGAAACGGCACATTTCTGCGATGACGACCGATTTTGAACTGGACGAGGAAACCGGCGAATTAAAGGCAAAAGACAATACGCGGGTTACAATCGGCGGCATGATTATGGATAAAACCGTAAAAACGACCAAAAACGGACAGCTCATGGCATTTCTTACGATTGAAGACCTTGTAGGTACGGTGGAAGTACTTGTTTTTCCACAGAGCTTTAACACCTACCGCAGTGTCATTGATACAAGCGATAAAGTATTTATAACTGGACGTGTCAGTGCCAATGCCGATGAGAATGGAAAACTTATTTGTGAAAAAATTGTCAGCTTTGACAGTGTGCCGCAGAAGCTCTGGATTCGTTTTGCCAATATGGCAGAATATCAGGAAAAGCAGGAGGAACTGACAAAGATACTCGCACCGTCAGACGGACACGATAGTGTCATCATTTACTGTGCCGAGGAAAAGCTAAAAAAACAGCTCCCGCCGTCCATGAATGTCAAAGTAGAAGCCGGGCTGGTTGCACAGCTCCGGGAAGTGTTCGGTACAAAAAATGTCGAAACAACCTAGAAATTATATGGAAAATTGACAGAAATCATAGAATATTCATATTGAAATGCACATTTTTATGAGATACAATAGAAAACAGCAGGAATATAACAGATGATTGAGAAAGGAAGGGGAAGTTCTTATGGCAAAACAGATAAAAACAATTGGTATTTTGACAAGTGGCGGTGATGCACCGGGAATGAATGCGGCAATCAGAGCAGTTGTAAGAACGGCAATTAACAAGGGGCTGAAGGTAAAAGGAATCCAGAAGGGATACAATGGATTAATTAATGAAGAAATTATTGATATGGATAAGCGCAGTGTTGCCGATATCATCCAGCGTGGCGGTACAATTCTTTACACGGCAAGATGTATGGAATTTATGACACCGGAAGGTCAGAAAAAAGGCGCAGAAGTCTGCAAAAAGCACGGGATTGACGGTATTGTCGTTATCGGCGGCGATGGTTCATTCCGAGGTGCACAAAAGCTTGCGGAAGCCGGAGTCAACACCATCGGACTTCCGGGAACAATTGATTTAGATATTGCCTGTACCGATTATACAATTGGTTTTGATACGGCAATCAATACGGCAATGGAAGCCATCGACAAAATCCGTGATACGTCGACTTCCCATGAGCGTTGCAGTATTATCGAGGTTATGGGCAGAAATGCAGGTTATATCGCGTTGTGGTGTGGCATTGCAAATGGTGCGGAAGACATTTTACTGCCGGAGCGTTATGACAATGACGAACAGGCATTAATTAACCATATTATAGAAGCAAGAAAGCGCGGAAAGAAGCATCATCTGATTATTAATGCAGAAGGTATCGGACATTCTACCGGCATGGCAAGAAGAATCGAGGCAGCCACAGGCATTGAAACAAGAGCAACCATTTTAGGCTACATGCAGCGAGGTGGTTCACCGACCTGCAAGGACAGAGTCTATGCTTCTGTAATGGGGGCATATGCGGTGGATCTGCTCTGCGAAGGCAAGAGTAACCGTCTGGTAGCGTATAAAGACGGTAAATTTGTCGATTTTGACATCGATGAAGCACTGGCAATGACAAAGGATATTGACGAATACGAGTTTAATATCAGCGCATTGCTTTCAAAATAACAGATAAGGATACAAAAAATTATGATTACAAGTACAAGCAGCAGTCAGGTAAAAACAGTCGTTTCCCTGCAAAAAAAGGCGAAAACCAGAAAAGAAACGAAGCAGTTTGTGGTCGAAGGCATGAAAATGGTGTCGGAAGTACCGCAGGACAGACTGGTGAAAGTCTATTTTTCGGAAAGCTTTGCAGCGGCAAATGTATCGTTTTTAAACAAATTTGCAAAAGAACAGACAGAACTTGTCAGCGACATCGTTTTCGCGCAAATGTCAGATACCAAGACACCGCAGGGGGCGCTTGCCATTGTAAAAATGGCACAATATACGGTGCAGGATATGATGAAAGATAAACCGCTGCTTCTGCTTGTTGAAAATTTACAGGACCCCGGAAATCTGGGAACGATTGTGCGAATGGCAGAGGGTGCGGGCGTGACCGGCGTGATTTTAAGTCCGAACACCGTGGATATTTACAATCCAAAGACTATCCGCTCCACAATGGGTTCTGTCTATAGGGTTCCGTTCTTTTATGCAAAAGATTTTACACAGCAGCTTGCGGATTTAAAGCAGGCAGGTGTGCGGCTCTATGCGGCGCATCTGGATGGAAACTGTGAATACACACATCCGGATTATACCGGCGCCAGTGCGTTTCTGATAGGAAACGAAGCGAATGGATTGACAAAAGCTTCGTCTGATGCGGCAGACGTACTTGTAAGGATTCCGATGCAGGGACAGGTCGAGTCTTTTAATGCAGCAGTTGCCTGTACGATTCTTACATTTGAAGCAGTCCGCCAGCGCCGGACAGGGGTCAGGTAGGAAATGGATTTATAACGTGTTGTAATTAAGAATTGTAACTTTTTTTAACAAATTTGTAATAATTTTGAAGGGATATGGATATAGTTATCTGTGTCCCTTTTTTAGTGCGCACTTGCGGTATATACCGCTTATGCGGTTAAAACGACCTCATGGACAGTGCCAAAATCTTGATAAAAGACAGGCGGATTTCTAAAAAGGCGGTTTGTAAAATTAAATTTTTTATAAAAAAATCAATGAAACTGTCGGGGGATAAACGGAAACCCTAGAATCTATGCGGGTTTGTAACGAATTTGACAAATAAGTGTAACTTTGGTATTATACTTTCGTAACAAAATGTAACAATTCTGTAACATTTTGTCAGGTGTCGGAAAGGACACCGGAAAGGAAAAACTTTATGAAACTTAGAAGTAGCATAGCGGCGAAGTACGCTGGAGTAGCAATGGTGATGTGTCTTATGCCAGTAGTGCCAGTAGTAGCCGACGCACAAACTACCTATGAGCAGCAGCAAAGTACAGAACAGAATAATACATCAAACATTCAGGTATCTTACGTAGAAAAGGTATCCGATATTGTTGCAGCAGGTTACGAAACAGTATATGAAACCAATTTTGCAGGCGCGCAAGATTACGCAGCAGAAGCCGTTGCTTTAACCGATTCTTATATTGAAGTCAAAGCAGGTGCTGACGAAGATGCCGAAACAGTCGGAAGATTATATGACTATTCTTTAGTATATGTGGATGAAACAGGTACAGAATGGACAAAGATTACTTCCGGAAATGTTACAGGCTATGTAAAAAATGCGCAGTTATGTTTCGGACAGGAAGCCCAGGCAGTAATGCAGGAGAGTGAAGAACAGGACAAGGAGCTTGTTGCCGGTTATACGCTCGAAGAAGCAGAAGAAAAAGAGGCGAGAGAAGAAGCAGAACGGATTGCAGCAGAAGAAGCTGCAAGAAAAGCAGAGGAGGAAGCAGCCAAGAAAAAGCAGGCGCTTTCAAGTGTCGGCACGACATACGGTTCTTCTGTGGATGCATCCGACGAGGAAGTGTGGCTTCTGGCATGCATCATAGACTGGGAAGCAGGAAGCGAAAGCTATGAAGGAAAGCTTGCAGTTGCAAATGTTGTTTTAAATCGTGTAAAGAGCGGCAAGTGGGGCAGCTCCATTACATCAGTAATTTATGCACCAAAGCAGTTTTCAGGTGTATCAGACGGCAACGGTAATCCGTCCGCAAAATTTGCAGCCAGATTGTCAAGCGGTCCGAACCAGGCATGTATTCAGGCAGCAAAGGAAGCTTTATCCGGCGTGAACAATGTAGGAAATTATACATTTTTCCGTTCACTTTCCATCGCAAATTATTCATCTTATGACAGTTATATGATTATCGGAAGCCATTGCTTCTACTAATCATTTAAATAATAGTAGTTTTTTTATGGAACGGTATTTTTGTATACTGTATTCAGAAATAATGAATACAGTTCTACAGAAGTACCGTTTTCTTTATATTGTTGGAATTTTTAGATACAAACCCATGTATTTTCATGGAAAACAGTGCTTGAATATTTACAGCTTTTTGATATAATATGAATAAATATGATATGTACGTGAGGTGATTCATATGATAAATATTAAAGATTTTTGTGATATGGAGCAGTTTGAACAGATTATGTCCAACTGGGCGAAAGCTACGGGACTTGCGACAGTCGCTGTAGGTGCTGATGGCAGATACATTTCCGAGTGTTATAATTTTACGGAATTTTGTATTGATTTGACAAGAAAAAGTCCGGAAGGGTGCAGACGATGCGAAAAGTGCGACAGGGAAGGCAAGGGCGTATATTTCTGTCATGCAGGACTGATTGATTTCGGTATCGAGTTAAAAATCGGGGACGAAGTGGTTGGCTCTGTGATTGGCGGACAGGTATTGTCCGAAGCACCGGACGATGAAAAGTTCCGTGCGGTCGCAAGGGAAATTGGTGTCAATGAAGACCGGTATATTGCAGCATTACATAAGGTCACAATACGCAGTGAAGAAGCAATCCGTGCCAGTGCAGAACTGCTGGGGCAGGTTTTAAACAACTATATTAATGCCCAATATATGGAAAATCACAATAAACAGATTATTGGAAAGCTGGGTACAGGCGCAAAGGATGCCGAAGAGCTGGTCAACAGGATTAAGGAAAAGACGATACAGCTCAATACCATTCACGGAAAGCAGAAGATTCTTGCGTTAAATGCGAGTATTGAAGCGGCAAGAGCCGGGGAGAACGGCAGAGGCTTTGCGGTGGTTGCCGGAGAAGTCGGAAAGTTGTCCGATTTTATCAATGATATTAACAAAGATATCAATAAGCTTGTCGGAGAAATTGATACCGTTGTTCATAAAATGAATGAATAAGAAAATGAGAACCCGGCCGTTAGGCAGGGGATAGGAGGACACATGAACTTAACAGGACGCGATTTTTTAACATTAAAGGATTTTACACCGGAAGAAATTCTGTACTTGATTGATTTATCCGCAAAGTTAAAGGATATGAAAAAGAAAGGCATTGTAGAACAGCCGCTGCGCGGTAAAAATGTAGCACTCATTTTTGAAAAGACAAGTACAAGAACACGCTGTTCCTTTGAAGTGGCAGCACATGATTTAGGCATGGGCGTGACCTACCTTGACCCGCAGGGTTCCCAGATTGGCAAGAAAGAAAGCATTGCAGATACGGCAAGGGTGCTTTGTACAATGTTTGAAGGCATTGAGTACAGAGGATTTGAGCAGACGATTGTGGAAGAACTGGCAAAATATTCATCCGTACCGGTATGGAACGGTTTAACTAACGAATACCACCCGACACAGATGCTTGCGGATATGCTGACAATCCGTGAAAAGCTCGGCAGATTAAAGGGCGTGAAGTTCGTTTATATGGGCGATGCAAGATACAACATGGGTAATTCCCTGATGATTGTCTGTGCAAAGCTCGGACTGCATTTCACAGCCTGCACGGCAAAAGAATATTTCCCGGATAAAGAGCTGGTAGCACAGTGTGAAACATGGGCAAGGAGAAGCGGCGGTTCAATTACATTGACAGAAGACGTAGAAGAAGGCACAAAGGGCGCTGAAGTTTTGTATACCGACGTATGGGTATCCATGGGAGAACCGGACGAAGTATGGGCAGAGCGAATCAAGGCGCTGTTACCGTACCAGATTAATAAGAAAGTTATGGAAAATGCAGCACCGGATGCAATCTTTATGCACTGCCTGCCGTCTTTCCATGATTTAAAGACCAAGATTGGCAAGCAGATTCATGATAAGTTCGGCTTAGATGAAATGGAAGTAACGGACGAAGTATTTGAGTCTGAACAGTCCGTTGTATTTGATGAAGCAGAAAACAGAATGCACACCATTAAAGCGGTAATGGCAGCAACACTGGGTGCTTATTAATTCAAAAAAAGAAACGGAGCAAAAGATGTATTATACCACGAGTGGAGCATACCGGAAATCTAAAATGCTGATTGACTATGCAACGATTGCACTGACGGCAGTGATTATGATTTTATTTATCTTAATCCTGTTTCTGCGCAGTAACAGCGGAATCTTATTTCCAATCGTTTTCCTGGCAGGAGCGCTTATCAACGGCTTATCCGGGATAAAAGCATTTATGAATAAAAAAAGGCTGTCGGGAGTATTTCTGATAATTGCCGCAGTGATTCTGCTGATTGTAAGTGCAGCAGTCGGACTGGCAGTATTGTAAGATGTAAGAACCGGCAGAAGCATCAGCCGTAAAAATGGGCTGCCGTACTAAGAGAGAAAAGACAGATTCTTAGTGCGGCAGCCCTGCTATATGAAAGATTCTAATGGAGCAGGGATTCATGAAAACAAAGATATTAAGACAGTTAAGAACAACAAATGAATATGTTTCCGGTCAGATGTTATGTGATGAGCTGGGGGTGTCAAGAACTGCCGTATGGAAAGCAATCAACCAGTTAAAAGAAGAAGGTTATACGATTGAGGCGGTGCAGAATAAGGGCTATAAGATTACGGGATTTCCGGACATTTTAACGGCAGAGGAAATTGAGAGCCAGTTAAATCCCGACGATACGGTAAAAAAAGTGGTCTATGCGCCGGAAATTGATTCCACCAATAATGAAGCTAAAAGAAATGCAGAAAACGGAGCAAAAGACGGCACACTTTATATTACGGAAAGCCAGACCGGCGGCAGGGGCAGGCGGGGCAGACAATGGGTGTCTCCGTCAGGAAGCGGAATCTGGATGACATTGCTGTTACGTCCGCAGATTAATCCTGCCAATGCCTCCATGCTTACAATCGTTGCAGCGATGGCAGTGACCATGGCAATCCGCCGCGCAGTCGCAGAGGAAGGCGCTGACGTGGAATGTCATATTAAGTGGCCCAATGACGTCGTTATCAATAAAAAGAAAGTCTGCGGCATTTTAACAGAGATGAGTGCAGAGCTTGACTGTATCCACTATGTAGTGATTGGTATTGGAATCAATGTCAACACAACGGAATTTGCAGACGAAATCAAAGAAACTGCATCGTCTCTTTTTGTCGAAACAGGAAAGAATATCAAACGAAGCCGCATTGTAGCACTGTTTGCCGAAGAATTTACAAAATACTATCAGAAGTTTTTAAATACAGGCGATTTAAGCGGCTTAGTGCAGGATTATAATGAAATGTTAATCAATGCGGGCAGGCAGGTGCGGATTTGTGACACAAAAGAAGAATTTACCGGTGTTGCGGCGGGGATTGACAGCCACGGGGAACTGCTTGTGACCAAAGAGGACGGCACACAGGCGGTCATATCGGCAGGAGAAGTATCAGTGAGAGGATTATATGGATATGTTTAATGAAAATGTAGTGCTTTGCGCATCCAGTGCGTATGAGAAAAAGTTTTATCTGAACGAAGCCTTTGACAAGCTTCCGGAGGATATTAAAAATGAATTAAAAATTATGTGTGTGCTGTTTACCGAGGAAGTCGGCGGCATCTTAACACTTGAATTTGACGAAAACGGCACGCTGTTATTTAAAACTGAAGCCGATGAAAATGACCTGCTCTATGATGACATTGCCTGCGGTATGCTGATTAAGAAATTACAGTATGAAAAGCGGGATTTGTTAGAGTCGATGGAAATGTTTTACCGGGTGTTTTTCCTTGGAGAATAACGAATAGGAGAGTGTGAATGTTTATAGGAAATGTAGAAATACAAAATCCTGTTGTACTGGCACCGATGGCAGGCGTTACCGACCTGCCATTTCGTTTGTTATGCAAAGAAATGGACTGCGGTCTTTTGTATACGGAAATGGTCAGTGCAAAGGCGATTTTATATGGTAATAAAAATACAGAGGCATTAATGCAGGTGACACCGAAAGAACACCCGATTGCGCTGCAGCTGTTTGGCTCAGACCCGGAGGTGATGGGTGAGATTGCAAAGCGCGTGGAGGAGCGGCCGTTTGATATTATTGATGTCAATATGGGATGCCCGGTTCCAAAGGTTGTCAATAACGGTGAAGGCTCGGCACTGATGAAAAATCCGGTGCTGGTCGGGAAAATCGTGGAAGCCATGGCAAAAGCCGTTGAAAAACCGGTAACGGTTAAAATCCGTGCGGGCTTTAACGATGAAAGCATTAACGCGCCGGAAATTGCCCATGTAATTGAGGAGTCCGGCGGGGCAGCAGTTGCCGTGCATGGACGGACAAGAGAGCAGTATTATTCGGGAAAGGCAGACTGGGACGTTATCCGCAGGGTTAAAGAAACGGTTAAAATTCCGGTCATCGGAAACGGTGATATTCTGACCGGACAGGACGCAATCAGGATGTTTGAACAAACCGGCTGTGATGCTGTAATGATTGGACGCGGTGCGAGAGGCAATCCATGGATATTTTCACAGGTGGGACGATATTTAAAAGATCAGACGGTGCTTGCGCCGCCGACAACAAAAGAAATCTGTGATATGATACTGCGCCATGCCAAAATGCTCATTGAAGCAAAAGGCGAATACACCGGAATCCGTGAAATGCGCAAGCATTTTGCATGGTACACGGCAGGCATGAAACATTCTGCGGCACTGCGCGGCAGGGTCAATCAGGTGGAGCATTTTGAAGAACTGGAACAACTGGTGGATATGGTACACGGGGCTGATGAAACAAAGTGAAGTTTGATACACCTGATTGACAGATGAATATGATTAGGCTATAATATTATGACTAGTTTTAAAATGTTATAAATGTAGAAAGGGATAGATGAAAATGGCAGAGAAACAGTTTCTTACAAAGAAAGGTTACGAAGAACGTGTTGCATTACTGGAGAACTTAAAGGTTGTCAGAAGAAAGGAAGTTGCCCAGAAGTTAAAGGAAGCAAGAGAGCAGGGCGATTTATCTGAAAATGCAGAATACGATGCAGCCAAGGACGAACAGAGAGATATTGAAACACAGATTACAGAGCTTGAAGCAATTTTAAGCAATGCAGAAATCATTCAGGACAATGATAAGAGTACAGACCGTGTTAAAATGGAAAGTGTTGTAAAGCTGCATGACATCGAATACGATGAAGATATTGAATACGTTATTGTCGGTTCTTCCGAAGCAGACAGCTTAAACAATAAGATTTCTAACGAATCACCGCTGGGTGCCGCACTCATCGGCAAGAAGGTCGGAGAAATCGTAAAAGTAGAAGCACCGGCAGGCGAAATCGAGTATAAGATTGTAGAAATTATAAATGAATAGTCGATAAGGAGAAAGAACAGTGGCGGAGAAGAATAATACACAGATGCCTGATGTCAATGAACAGATTAAGAACCGTATGGATAAGTTAAAGACTTTGCAGGAAGAAGGCAGAGACCCATTTGAGATTACAAAGTACGATGTGACAAACCATACACAGGATATTAAAGAACATTTTGAAGATTTTGAAGGCAAGGAAGTATCCATTGCAGGACGATTAATGGCAAAGCGTGTCATGGGTAAAGCCTCTTTCTGCAATGTGGCAGATTTAAAGGGCAACATTCAGTTATATGTAGCAAGAGATTCTGTCGGAGAAGAACCGTATGCACGTTTTAAGAAATTTGACATCGGCGATATTGTCGGCGTAAAGGGTGAAGTTTTCAGAACACAGAAGGGTGAAATGTCTGTTCATGTATCTGAAATCACACTTTTAACAAAGAGCTTACAGGTGCTTCCGGAAAAGTTCCATGGCTTAACAGATACAGAAGTGCGTTACAGACAAAGATACGTGGATTTAATTGTAAATCCGGAAGTCAGAACAACATTTATGAAGCGTTCACAGATTATTAAGGAAATCCGTAACTTCCTTGATGGCAGAAACTTCATGGAAGTAGAAACACCAATGCTCGTTTCCAATGCAGGCGGCGCGGCTGCCAGACCATTTGAAACACATTACAATGCACTGGACGAAGATGTAAAGCTTCGTATTTCACTGGAATTATACTTAAAGCGACTGATTGTCGGCGGCATGGAACGTGTTTACGAAATCGGCAGAGTATTCCGTAATGAAGGTGTGGACACCAGACACAATCCTGAATTTACATTAATGGAACTGTATCAGGCATATACCGATTACAACGGCATGATGGAACTTGCAGAAACCATGTACCGTACAGTATGTGAAAAGGTAAACGGTTCACCGGTTGTAAAATACGGTGATATCGAAATCGATTTTTCAAAGCCGTTTGAGAAGATTACAATGGTTGATGCTGTTAAGAAATATGCAAATGTGGATTTCTCAAAGATTGAAACACTTGAAGAAGCAAGAGCTGTTGCAAAGGAACACAATATTGAATTTGAGGAAAGACATAAGAAGGGTGACATCTTAAATTTATTCTTTGAAGAATATGTAGAAGAACATCTGATTCAGCCGACATTTGTTATGGATCACCCGGTAGACATTTCTCCGCTTACAAAGAAGAAGCCGGATGCACCGGAATATACAGAACGTTTCGAGCTGTTTATGAACGGCTGGGAAATGGCAAATGCGTACTCTGAATTAAATGATCCGATTGACCAGAGAGAACGTTTTGCGGCACAGGATGCGCTGGCAGCAGCCGGTGATGACGAAGCCAACCACACAGATGAAGACTTCTTAAATGCGCTGGCATACGGTATGCCGCCAACGGGTGGTATCGGATTCGGTATCGACAGAATGGTTATGCTGCTCACAGATTCCGCAGCAATCAGAGATGTTTTATTGTTCCCGACAATGAAGACACTCGGCGGAAAGACACCTGCTAATAACTCAGGAAGTTTGGTGGATAACTCATCTGATAATGGCGCAGCTTGTGGAAATAATAATGGCTTCTTTACAGCTAATGAAAAAATTGATTTTTCTAATGTAAAGGTTGAGCCTCTATTTGAGGAAGAGGTAGACTTTGATACATTCAGTAAGTCAGATTTCAGAGCCGTTAAAGTTAAGGAATGTGTAGCAGTTCCTAAGTCAAAGAAGTTGCTTCAGTTTACACTTGATGATGGTACAGGCACAGACCGTACTATTTTAAGCGGAATCCACGCTTACTATGAGCCGGAAGAGCTTGTTGGAAAGACACTTATCGCTATTACCAATCTTCCACCAAGAAAGATGATGGGAATTGAGTCTTGTGGTATGTTACTTTCAGCAGTAAACAATCTTAAGGATTCAGAGGATGAAGAACTTCATCTTCTTATGGTTGATAACCACATTCCAGCAGGTGCAAAGCTCTATTAAGATGAGAAACTGAGCCTTGCGGCGGTGTGCGCTTGCGAACACCGACATAAGGCGAAAAACGCACGGAGACGCCAGTCGACGTGATGTAAAGATGTACCGTTTTACAAAATAGACGGGACGTACTTCATTTGATAAAAAACTAAAAAAACAGCGATTTACATCAAACTTACATCAATTGATGCAGAAATCGGTGCAAGCAAGAAAAAATCGCATAATTAGCAGAATGAATGGGCAGTCCTGAAATCGGGATTGCCCATTTTTAGAAGAAAGACGAAAAACTCTTGACCTGCACGCAGCGTATACGCTTATACTATCAACATAAATCATAAGGAGGTGCATTTGATGTTATTAAATGAAATTATAAATGAGGTTGGAATGACAAAGCGTGCAGTTAAGTATTATGAAGAAAAAGGATTGCTGTCAGTGGATAAAGATAACAATGGTTATCGTAACTATACTGCACAAGATGTTGAAACTTTAAAAAAGATTTCAGTATATAGAAAACTCGGTATTAGTATTAAAGACATACAGAGTCTTTTGGAAACTGGCGACAAAAGTATTCTTCTTCGTATTTATCAAGAAAAAGTGCAGGAAAAAGTTTTAAAAGACTCAGAACTTGAAGCTTTGAAGCAATTTATAGATGATGGTGACGCAGACAAAGCAAATGAGGCACTTGATTATCAAACCGTTGAAAATGCAATTGAGTCTTTGCTACCGGGAAAAGAATGGGGAGATTATTTTAAAAGTCATTTCAAACCATTTCTTAATGTAAGGTTGAAGACTCTGGAACAGAAGCAGGCACTACAGAATATATTAGAATATTGCGATGAAACGACATTGAAAGTTCCTTTTATTATGGGAATAGGTGCGAAGATGATAGGTGGGATTGCACAAGAAACCAGAACCGCAGATGAGATGATAGCCTATTATCGTGATATGAGTGAAAGTGAATATGAAAGACTAAAAGAAAAAGTATGGAAAGGTGCTAAAATAAAAAACGGTATAATGAAATACCATCCAGCATTTATTGCACAGAGAAAAATGCAGAAAGAGTTACAAAATAAAGGATATAACGATATATTCATTCCTAATTTAATGGTTCTGTCTCCAACGTATGCAGAATATAAGAAAGCGTTAGATAATGTGAACGATAGAATGTGTAGAGAACTTGGACTGTATTATGATAGCAATTATAACTTAGTTATTAAAGAAGATAATTATAAGTAAAAGTTAAACTACCCTTTGGGAGAGGAAAAATACTTTTCTCAAAGGGCTTTTTCTATTTATACGGATATTCGCAAACTACAAGATAAAGCCAAAACTTCATATACTCTAAGCACAAGGAGGTTGAGGTTTGGCTATGAACAACAATTTAGCAGAAGTACACCCGGAGCTTGTTTCGGAGTGGTCAGAGAAGAATTTACTGCTTACACCTGATGGCATTACTTTCGGTTCAAATAAAAAAGTATGGTGGAAAGGTACTTGCGGTCACGAATGGCAGGCAAGCGTTAAGGCTCGTTCTAATGGAGAAAAATGCCCGATATGTTCCGGTGCGAGAGTGATTGCAGGTATTAACGATTTGGCGACATTAGAACCATTACTGGTAAAGCAGTGGTCGAAAAAGAATAAGATAAAACCGACAGAGGTTTCTATTGGTTCTCATAAGAAAGTGATTTGGAGATGTGAGAAAGGACACGAGTGGGAAGCTGCTGTTAAGAGCAGGACAATAAATAAAATTGGTTGCCCGTATTGCAGTGGGTACATATTCCTGAAAGGATTTAACGATTTGCAGACAACACACCCTGAAATTGCTTCGGAGTGGTCAGAAAAGAACTTGCCGTTGAAACCTGATGAGGTAAATGCAAAGTCGAGGAAAAATGTCTGGTGGAGATGCGGTAAATGCGGTAACGAGTGGAAATCAGTTATCAATGCTCGTGTGAAAGGTACGGTATGCCCCGTTTGTGCGGAGAGAGAAGTTCTTGCCGGATATAATGATTTGGCGACGACAGATAATCAGCTTCTCAGTGAATGGGATTATGAACAGAATAAATTGAAGCCGACAGAAGTATCACGAACTTCAGCAAAGAGAGCGTGGTGGAAATGCAGGCACGGTCATTCGTGGAGTATGAAGATAAATGAAAGAACGATATTGAATAAAGGCTGCCGAATTTGTGAGCAAGAATATTTGTCATTGTTTCCTGCTTTGGCTGTCAGCTATTATTCTAATAAGAAAGGCTTGAAAGCAGAACTTGGTTCTGACCGATTGCTTGGAGTTCCGCTTGAAACATACATACCTTCAGAAAAGTTGGCTATTGAGTCAGGAAGTGCCGATGAGAATATAGAAATAATGAAAGCATATATGTGCAAGCAAAGAGGAATAAGGCTGATTAAGCTGCCGATGAAAGGCACAGAACTGGATTATGCCAATAGCTTAAAGAAAGCTTTTCAGAGCGTACATATATTTATTTCTTCTGATACAGAGGAAGATGTGGAGATAATCAAAAATACATTTGAAAGATGGAGGGATAGCCAATGAGAGAGAAAACCTATCATCTATGCATCAGGAAGTAATCAAAAACCTAGAAAGTATCCACGGTGCGCTATTACGAATGAACCGTTCGATACAAGCAGAAGGCACTTTCGGAATTATGAAAAACGACCGTTGGTACAAGAGAATTGTCCGAAGAGGTATTCATTCAGTCAAACTGGAAGTTTTACTCGTGGCGATAGGCCACAATCTATATAAATATCAGAAAAAAAAGATGAGAAACAGAACTGCCGCATAGATTCAAAAAAGAATTTCTATGTGGTAGGGGAAGAGCGCTTTCTTTGCGCATGATTTCAGTCATTTATACACAACAGGTACAAAAATGGAGATGCGAAAAAACTCAATCGAGTTTTTTCACATCCCCTATTACAACGATGGGTCAGCTCATTTGTGGCAGAATGGTATGGTTGAAGCGCGGAGCGGCATCATGAATGAAGGGTGATGTCGCTCGAAATTATACGCAATGAAATAAGCGCGGTTCAGCAGGAATTGCTATTGAAGTTGGAAATAAATTCAATCGCCATGCTAGAATATTCACCAAAACAAGATTCCGAGGCCTGCTGAAAACAGGATCATCAGAATTGGCGATGGAGCTGTTTTTCTGATTATTTTACAAATCAGATGTGTTGCTCCGAGCATGGCAAATACTGCGATAGAGCGCAAATCGGGCGCAAATCCGGCCTGTAAATCTGTGAGGCCAAACAGCGTAGACAGCGCCATGCTGAGCGCGGTCGCAAGGATCATCGCTACAACGCACGGACGAACTCCCGATAAAAAGGCGTTGACGGGTGCATATTTCATCAGATTCTTTAGTGCGGATGCAATTAAGAGAATAATCAAAAATGACGGCAACACCACGCCCAGCGTTGCAACAAATGAACCGAGGATTCCGCCCTGTGTTGAGCCGATAAAGGTTGCCATATTCACGGCAAGGGATCCCGGTGTGGATTCAGATACGGCAATAAAATTCAGAAACTCGTTCTCTGTCAGCCAGCCGTTGGAAAGCACCCTTTCGCGTACCAGCGAAACCATTCCATAGCCGCCGCCGAAAGACAAGGCACCGATCATCAAAAAGTTCAGAAAGAGACGCAGATATATCATGACGTTTTCCCATCTCCTTTCCGGATTTTTCGCAGAAAGAAAACAACAAGCCCGACCGCGCCGCAGATCAGGATGTAAAACACAGAGGAAAACGAAACTGCTGTGATCGAGCAACAGAGCATGGAAGCCATGACCAACGTGAGAAGCGTCAAGTTTAGTGTGTTTTTGTCAATACTTTTAAGCATTTTCAGTCCTGCGGTAAGGATCAGATAGATCACACATACCTGAATCCCGCTGAATGCGCAGGAAACCCAGCGCAAACTGAGAAACTGATCAAAGAACAGCGAGATACCATAAATTACAAAGAAAGATGGAATGCAGACAGCAAGTGTGGACATGGTTGCACCCGCAAATCCTGCAATTTTGTAACCAATGTAAGTCGCACTGTTGATGGCGACTGGTCCTGGCGTGGATTCGGCTACCGCAACCATGTCCAGAAACTCGCTTTTTTCAAGCCATTTTTTCTTTTCAACGAACTCATTTTCAAGCAGCGCAATCATAGCGTATCCGCCGCCAAAGGTGAACGCACCGATTTTTAAGAATGTGATAAATAAAGAGCAAATTAGTTTCATGCCTGTATATCCCTCCTTCTGCGAATAATACCTACAAGTAAAACACCCAATAGAATCAGGCAGCCAGCCAGACAACACCTGCGACACGCGGACTCTTGGCATCAGATAGAGACTGTCAGTACGAAGTCCCTCTACAAAGCAGCGTATCACGCCATAGCCAATCATGTAAAACGGAAGCAGATATCCTTTTTTCTGAAATGCGGATAGGAGATCAGCATGACAATCAGCAGCAGTGTATTCAGTGCAGATTCGTAGAAGAACGTCGCCTGATGCCACTGCCCGAGTTCCTCTATGTAAACATCATACGGAAAGAATTGGAGATCTAGATTTGTGATCAGATTTCCGTAAGTCTCCTGATTCACAAAATTCCCCCAACGTCCGATGGCTTGTCCAAGAACAAGGCTGGAAATCAGCGTATCTGCAAGCGACCAGAAGGAAAGTTCTTTGACCTTGCAGTAAATCAGTACAACAGCAACACCGCCGAGGATGCCTCCATAAATGGCAAGCCCGCCCTTATTGATTTGAAAAACGGAGAGAAGGTTATCCTTGTACTGCTCCCACTCAAAAAGCACATAGTATGCTCTGGCACAGAGAATACACACGGGAATCATCCCATCTACGGGTATCTGAAAGACCGGAGAACAAGCAACGCTGGATTATCGACGAGGAAGCTGCCGCCGTTGTGCGCCGCATCTTCCGCATGGTCAATGACGGCAAGGGCGTGTATCAGATCGCGGATATTCTGTCCGAGGAAAAGGTGCTTTGTCCGTCTGGTTCTATGTCAAGATTTAGTACAAGTTAAAATGAGAAATTTTTCCCCATTTTAACCCGCCAGAAGCTCAGCCTCAGTGTGTGTTCTTTCATATACTCGTTCGAATTCATTTGGTGACATATAGTTACAATGGCTATGAATTCGTTTCGTATTGTAGAAAGCTTCCAGATATTCGAAAATCAAACGGTATAGCTGATATAATTCATGTAAGAATTTAAAGTTTTATGCCATTTTTTTAGATTTTTTTGGTAATATCCGTGCATACATTTTCTTCTCCTATATTATCGCAATTGGCCTGTTTCCTTTATAAAAATTCACCTTTAACTTGAATATTCATTCTACAGAGACTAAAGTCATATAGCGTAAAGACCCATTCGTTAAGATAAAAATGAAAACAGAATCCTCACATGGAATATATTAAACAACAGTGCACTAAAAAGCAATAGACAGAAAGAAATTTTATGGCAGGTCGGATGAAATTCCTGCATCTGACAAAAAGGAAAATGAATAGGATATGAGTAGCTTGCCACGAGGGGGCTTAAAAGTGTAAGGAGATTATTGTAAATGATAAAATAAATATGTACATTTAGTGGAAAATAAAAATGTACAATCAAGGTCAGCATGCTATGGATGTTGGTGAGAGTTGCAGTATGATATAATTACTATATTAGCTAGAGGTGTTTGGTAAGTTTTGTGTTAGGTAATTGCGAAACTCGCTAAGCTCGTTCGCAATCTTGAATTTAAACAGGGATGCATTCGTGCCTTGCACGAATCCTGGAATGAAAAGTGGATAACAGAACATTTTAGGCGCACTTTAATAAGCCTCTGGCTTTATGAAGTTGGTAAGTCCTAGGCTATGAAAGACTTTAGACTTCTGATGTATTGTCGTTGATGGATTTCGTCGGCAACAACTACAGTTAATAACTGTGATATACCAGCAAGAAGTAAATCCGCATGAAGTGTTTTTTCGTTCGTTGTTTTTCGATTAGCGACACAAAAACTGTCTTTAAAGTGGTTGATTGATTTTTCAACATTTACTCGGATTTTGTAAGTGTCATCCCATTCTTGTGAGCCACGCTCCACACCGGGGTATGCTTCAATTCCTGAAGTATCAAATAAAAGCATAGAGGCGAGATTACCATCAATGTCCTGGCAGATTGGTTCCGTGATATCTACGAGATTATCAAAAACTGATTGTAAGTCCATTAAAAAATCCTGTTTAAAACGAGTGATTTTTGAAGCGTCAGGAACTTTAGTAAAGCCGCAGAATTCCCTCAGGTGTCTGGAATAGTGAAGGAAGATTAACAGGAGCGAATCTGTTGGAATAGAAAAGAGGCGTTGAATAATCAAAGCCCAAAGCATTGCATTCAAAGGATATTTACGATTTCTGCCAGTGGATGCGTAGTAATGCTTGTAAAAAGAAGTCGGAATAATTTTATCAAGGTCAATGTGATTTTCGAGCAGAGTAAGGAACTGAGGTTTGTCAGATTCATAAATATCTTTACAATCTTCAAAAATATCTGCCAAAGAGAGTTGTTTTTGTGGTATCATAGACATGTCTCATTTCGGGGCGTGGTTAATTGGTTTTTAGCAACTCCATTATATCACAAACCGAGAGGAGATTTTTGATTTTAGTAGCAAAAAAATGCCGTATTTATGCGGCTTGTGGCGTTTTGCAAACGCCTATTTAAACTTTAAGAATAAGGAGAAAATTCATGAAATATATAAGAGTGACGAAAGAAAATATTGAAAAAGAGCATATCTGCTGTGCGATTTCAAGCAACAGGGATATACAGGTAATATCAAAGAAAAACTGGCTGAAAGAGCGATTTGATGATGGATTGGTATTTCTCAAGAGTATAGAGCGTGGAAAATGCTTTATCGAGTATATTCCGGCAGAAAATGCATGGAATCCAATCATGGCAGAGGGTTATATGTATATTGACTGTTTGTGGGTGGCTGGTTCTTTCAAAGGCAATGGTTATTCGACTGATTTACTGAATGCCTGTATAGAAGACAGCAAAGCAAAGGGGAAAAAGGGAATCTGTATCCTGTCAGCCGCCAAGAAAAAGCCTTTTCTGGCAGACCCGAAGTTCCTGAAATATAAGGACTTTACAGTCTGTGATGAAGCAGATAATGGTATTCAGCTCTGGTATCTGCCTTTTTCTTTGGATGCGGCTAAGCCTGAATTTAAGGAGTGTGCGAAGCATCCACACATTGAGCAGGAAGGCTATGTATTGTACTATACCGATCAATGTCCGTTTAATGCAAAATATGTTCCGATGCTTCTTGAAGTTGCCAAGGAAAGAGAGGTTCCGTTTCAGGCAATCAGACTGGAAACGAAAGAAGAAGCGCAGAATGCTCCGACACCGGTTACAACCTATGCATTGTTTTATAACGGAGAATATGTCACGAATGAGCAGATGAATGATAAAAGATTTATAAAGCTTCTGGATGGGATGGAAAAATAAATGAGCAAATTCGAACTCTACTCTCCGTAGGTTGAGGATATTCATACGCTGAAATAGAATGGTGTCATGGAGGTAACGAACATGAATCAGTATGTAACAGGTGCAGTTATAAAGAGACTGCGTGAGGAAAAAAACATGACACAACAGCAACTGGCAGATAAGTTGTCAGTCAGTGCAAAGACAATTTCCAAATGGGAAACAGCGAAAGGATATCCGGATATCACACTATTAGAATCCATTGCCAATGCATTATCGGTGTCGGTGACAGAGCTTATTTCCGGTAATACAATAGTTAATTCCAATGTATCATCCAATATGCTGCGTTCACATTTCTATGTGTGTCCGGTGTGTGGAAATATTGTTCACAGCATGGGAGAAACAGTAATTCAGTGTCATGGATTGCAGCTACAGCAGGAAGAAGCTGAGGAGACAGACGAACATCATAAAATCTTCGTAGAACAGGTGGAAGATGAATATTATGTGCAGATTGAGCACGATATGACAAAGCAGCATTATATTTCGTTTATTGCGGCTGTTTCTGCAGACAGGATACAGATGGTAAAGCTGTATCCACAGGGCAATGCAGAGGCGAGATTTAAAATGAATGGTGTGAAGAAAATCTATTTATACTGCAATCGGAGTGGACTGTTTTATCTGGATGTAGTGAAAGGGATTGATGACCGAAGGAACGGATATGATGATACTGAGGAAAGAAGACAGTTAGAGTCTGCTGCAAAAATACTATTTGGGTAATACGAGGGGGATTGGAATGGACAATATGACAGCAAAGGTAAGCTGTTTTGCAAGCACTTTATAAGCCTGAAATGAAAGAAGGAAATCCTATAAGGTTATATAGTTTGGATGAAATCACGGAGATATTCGGTAAATTAGGACTTTGTATTTGTAACAGCTTTGCTGACTTCAGTGGAAAGCCGAGTTCTGATAATGATATTCAATTGATGGTTTATTCCATACGAGAATAAAAATAGAGTAGACGAATTATTTAGCAATCTTCATCAAATCTTTATTTTTTTCTGTTAGGTTATATTTCAGTAAGAAATGAAATATAGAAGGAAGGATAGTAAAGATGGAAATGATGTTGCAGACACAAAATCTATGTAAATATTTTAGAAAACAGAAAGCGGTAAATAATGTTTCACTTAATATCGAAAAGGGACAGATTTATGGACTGCTTGGACCGAATGGTGCGGGAAAATCTACCACATTGAAAATGCTGACCGGTATGATGAAACCAACTGCAGGAAAGATTTACTTTGATGGAAAACTTTGGGATAGGAAAGATTTATCAAAAATAGGAGCGTTAATTGAGAATCCGCCTATTTATGAAAATCTTTCCGCCAGAGAGAATTTGAAGGTAAGACAATTATTGCTTGGTACAGATGAAAACAGAATTGATGAGGTCTTGCAGATTGTATCACTTACAAACACTGGAAAGAAGAAAGCAGGACAGTTTTCTTTGGGAATGAAGCAAAGACTAGGCATTGCAATGGCATTGCTTGGAGAACCGGAACTTTTGATATTGGATGAACCTACGAATGGATTAGATCCAATAGGAATCGAGGAATTACGAGAGCTGATTCGGTCTTTTCCGGAACAGGGAATCACTGTAATTCTCTCCAGTCATATTCTCTCAGAGGTACAGTTACTTGCAGATAAAGTCGGGATTATTTCAGGTGGAATCTTAGGATACGAAGGAGCATTAAAGCAGGGAGATAATCTTGAAGAACTGTTTATGGACGTAGTAAGGAAAAACCAGAAAGCAGGTGAAATCCATGGTTAATATTATAAAAGCAGAACATCAAAAAGCCAAAAGAACCATGCGAAAAAAGTTTATCTGGGGATTTCCTCTTCTTACCTTTGTCATGGCATTTATATTTACTCTTGGGATGACAAATGCTTATGCAGAAAGTGTTTGGAACTGGTGGTATACACTTTTGCTGCCGGGGATGATTGCTCTATTTTGTTATCTTTCTGTGGCGCAGGAGAAAAAGATAAAATACTATCATTTAATGACTATTCCCACAGACAGAAGAAAATTGTTGCTGGGGAAAATTATTTATATTGGGTACATGATTTTGTTTTCTAATGTGATTGTGTTTGCAGGAGCAACGCTTGGAGGCTTTCTTCTGACGACACATGTTCCGGTGGGAGGAGCGTTGATTGCAGTATTGTTTCTGACGGTTTCTGAGTTATGGGAGATTCCGGTAGCTTTATTTTTAAGTGAACGATTTGGAATGATTGTAAACCTGTTCGTCTGCCTGTTTATTACCGTCAGCGGTGTGGTAATATCACAAACCAGAATCTGGTATGTACTTGTTTCTGCAATCCCTATGCGAATGATGTGCCCGTTGCTTCATGTTTTACCAAATGGACTTGCCGCAGAAGCAGGGAATCCTCTTTTGGATACGGGAGTCATTGTTCCGGGAATGTGTCTCTCAATCATCTGGTTTGTTTTAGTAACGGTTCTGTTTTTGAAATGGTTTGAGAGAAGAGAGGTGAAATAAGATGATTGGAAGATCTCTTAATGCAGACTTGCGAAAGATGAAAGGAACATCTGTGATTCTGGCACACTTATTGATTCCGATTATAACCAGCGTTATATTTTTAATATATTACTTTTTTTCACCATGGAATGAAAATATGAAAGTGATTGCATTTTATCAGGCAATAGGAGCAGGACTTCCGGTACTTATTGGAATTTTTACAGCAAGTGTGATGGAACAGGAACAAAATGCAGGTGATTTTCAAAATCTGTTGTCTTTACCGGATAAACCTGCAGCATTTTTATCGAAACTGTTGATGCTACTGGTTTTGTGTCTGTGCTCTATCCTATTGACAGCAATCATATTCGGAATTGGATTTGGAAGAATCGCATCAAGCGATATCGAAATCATGAAAGGATGTATATTTGCAGCATTGCTGCTGTGGGGAAGCAGTGTTCCACTTTATCTGTGGCAGCTGATTCTGGCTTTTCAGTTTGGAAAAGGGGTATCCATTGGAGCAGGGATTATATCAGGACTAATTAGTGCACTGATGCTTACCGGACTTGGAGATTATGTGTGGAAATATGTATTTGTCTGCTGGACGGGTAGAGTACCATATACTTATCTGCAATCTGTATTGGGAGAAACTAGTGTAGGTGAATGGTTGTCATTCATACCAGGTTGCTTAATATTTACAGGGATTAGTATGGTATACTATTTTTGGTGGGTAAACCACTGGGAAGGAAACAGAATATCGGAATAGAATCGAGGGAAACTATGGCAAAAATACTGGCAGTTGATGATGAACCGGCAATTTTGGAAATGATAGAAAGCATTTTGAATAAGGATGGACATCTGGTTACCAAAGTAAGTAATCCACTAAAAATTAATATGGAAGAATTACATCGTTATGACCTGATTTTACTGGACATTATGATGCCTGGAATGGATGGCTTCGAATTATGCAAAAGAATCAGGGCACTTGTGGATTGTCCGATTTTGTTTCTTACGGCAAAAACGGAGGAAAACAGTCTGGTAAACGGACTTTCTTTAGGAGCAGATGATTATATTTCAAAGCCATTTGGAGTGATGGAACTTCGGGCAAGGATCAATGCACATCTTAGAAGAGAGCACAGGGAACATTCTGTCCGGATGGTTTTGGGGAGGGTCTGTATTCAAATATCTCAAAAGAAACTATTGGTTGATGATAAGGAACTTCCTCTTACGAAAGCGGAGTACGAAATCTGTGAATTTCTGGCTAAAAACAGAGGACAGGTTTTCTCGAAAGAACAGATTTTAGAAGAGGTCTTTGGTTTTGACAGTGAGAGTAATGACAGTACCATTATCACGCATATCAAAAATATAAGAGCAAAATTTGCGGATTATGATTATATGCCGATAAAAACAGTCTGGGGGATTGGATATAAATGGGAAGAGTAAAGAGAAGCAATGCACTCAGCTGGATTTTTATGAGATATGTACTGGTCATGCTTGGATCATTAGTTGGTTTGGTGATTGTTGCTTGGCTGCTGCTTTGCCTTTTGATTAGTGTGGGCTGTATCTATCCGGCGAATTATGCAGAGCAAAAGATTAATGAAGCATATGATACGATTCTACGTGCAGATAAAGTGACTGCTGAGATGATTCCCGCACTTTGTGATTATGTAATCTTTTCAGAGAATGGAGAGAAAATAGGTGGAGATCTGTCAGAACAATACGAACAGATAGCATGGAATGCTGCAAAGTATGGAACTGCATCCGGGAAATATTTTTATAAAGTAATTGTAAGGGAAAATGAATATGTTGTATTACAATATTGCCTGACACCTCAATATCATTCAGCTTTTTTGAGGGAGCATTTTATAGGACCTCAGAATGTGATGAGTATTATGTCTGTGATTGGAGCAGTAGCGATTATCATCATTCCGTCCATACGTTTTGGAAAAAGAATCAAAAAGCAGATGCAGCCTGTATTAGACGCAATCAGACAAATAAAGGATCAAAATCTGGAATATGAGACATCCTGTTCCGGTATCAAAGAGTTTGATGACTGTTTATCGGCAATCGATGATATGCGAGATGCATTGCGAGAATCTTTAGAAAAGCAGTGGAAAACAGAGCAGGAAAAGAAACAACAGATGTCTGCTTTGGCGCATGATATTAAAACACCTCTTACGATTGTACGGGGAAATGCAGAACTACTTTCAGAGACTGAACTGACCACAGAACAGAAGAATAATATCACTTATGTTTTGAACGGCACAACACAGATACAAAGTTATGTAAAACAGTTGATAGATGTCACAAAATCATGGAATTGCAGTGATGTTACCTATACAACGGTGAGGTTAGAAGATTTTTTCGCAGATATAAAGGAACAGGCGCTCGGACTGGCAGAAATCTATCACCAGAAGATAGATTGGAAGGCGGAACAAAGTGATAAAAAGGTAACGATTGCTTATGATCCAATGTTCCGAGCCGTAATGAATGTAATTCAGAATGCAGTGGAGCATACAAAAGAAAATGGAATCATTTATATTGACGCAAAGGAGCAGGATGGCCGGCTGACATTCATTGTGGAGGATAGCGGATCAGGATTTACAAAAGAAGCATTATTGCATGGCACAGAGCAGTTTTTTATGGATGACACAAGTAGAAATGGCGAAGCCCATTATGGGATGGGACTATTTTTTGCAAAAACTGTGGCTGAAAAATATGGCGGAGGGATTAAACTTTCAAGTTCTGAAAATACAGGTGGGGCGAGGGTAGAAATATTTTTCCTGAGTAGTCAGGAAACAAGCTAAATAGACCGCAATTAAGCTATGTAAAAGAAATTTTACATGCTTTTATCTAATATGTAAAAGCCTTTTGATAGACATTACTACTACGTTTGCTGTAATCTCATGGAAGAAGGAGGCATACAGAATTATGATAGCTGATTTTGCATTTATGCCAAATAAACTTGACCTTATCAGAGATATTGCATTAGGGACAGATAATGCAGAAAGAAAGGCATATTCCAACAATAAGTATGGTCTTGTGGAGTACTCAATCAGAAGCGGATATGTGAAGATCAGCTATAAGAACAGGAATGGTGTGCGTAAGGAAGGTGCACTCGATTGGCGTGAGTTATATGAAATCTTATCTTATATGGTAAAACAGCCATTTTACTGCGGAGAAGACCAGAAGAAGTATTATCAGGAGACAAAGCAGAAGGCTGACAGGGATAAGATGAATCCGGTCCATAAGAGATTCTTTGATATCGAGGATAGTGTAAAAGCCAATCGTCTTGAAACCAGGGAAAGAGCAATAGCGAATGGCTGGAATACCAAGATTGATGAGAATGGACATGTGGTTTCAGATGATACAGTACAGAAAAAACACAACTTCCATTACAACCTCTGGGAAATGGAAAAAGGTGGAGCTAAGACCAGATACCAGTGGAATATTGATGCAATCCGCACTCTAAAGCAGATTGAATCAGAAAACAGGCTTGCCACACCGGAGGAACAGAAAATTCTGTCGAAGTTTGTCGGGTGGGGCGGACTGTCACAGGCATTTGACAAGGAAAACGCAGGCTGGAGCAAAGAATATGCAGAACTGAAAGAACTTTTATCTGATGAGGAATACAGTGCTGCAAGGGCAACAGTAAACAATGGAACACATTTTACAGAAATGAATAAAGTACTTGTTCAGATGGAAAATGATTATGCCAATCAGGAGAAGTGGCAGAGCTACGCAGAGAACAATGACAGGGCAACCTTTATGTTGTTGTTTGAAAAGGATTTTCCGAATATGGCAGCAGACAGATATGAGCAGAATGACCAGTTTTTCAGAAAACTATTTGATGATCCGGATATGATGAAACAGGTAATGGAAACGGTAGGTTCTGTACTGTATGAGAGATTGAAGAAGAAATATATCTTTGATCCAAAGTCTGGCGTAATTGAAGAGGCGACACCAGAGACTTATGTGGAAGATACATATTTGACGGAAAAATAAAGTGTAGTAGTTGAGGAATTGCTATGGGGAAACTAGATGTTATTGAGCGAGCTGCAAATAGGCTTCTGCAACATAATGTTGCAGAGGCAAGAATAGCGATAGAATTGATGCAGGAAAGTCATGACCAAAGAGTGCTGATCAAATTATATTTAGTTCCTGTTTTTATATCATTTTAGCGGTAAAGATATTTGCTCGATATTATCCACAATAACAAAATGCAGCATAGATGATTTTTGACTTCATATCGCTTCGATAGAAGAAGTAGCAGGTTTAGAGAAGATAATCGCAGAAAGCAAGTAGATCGTCGCTACTAATCTTGTGTTTCTCTTTATTAAGACTCTCAGAAATTTCATATATGACACAAAGAACCACCAAGATCAAGGCAGAAAGGTGGTTCTTATATTTTGCAGTGAATGAATCAATTATTTTGTGATGATATCACAGAAAATAATTTACCTTTTGCTTAGCTGTCATTAAGAAGAATAAAAAAATACAACACGAAAGGATGTGTCAAGGTAATGCCAGAATTATCGTGATACATCCTTTTGTATTTGGAATGATTATTTTTCTTTCCCTACTTGTCGAAAATAATGGATGGAATGTATAATATTGTTAATGATCCAGAGATATTTATTTTGGAAACAGCTTAATCAATTTGGAGGTATAAAATGAAAGCACATAAATATTGGTCAATCGGAGCAATAGTTACAATGGTTGGAACTTTTTATACAGGATATAAAGGGTTAAAAGCAGCACACAAATACTTTGCATTTGGCTCTCTGATATGCATGATTATGGCAGTCTATTCTGGTCATAAAATGATTTCAGGTAATAAAAGAACAAGAAAACAGGTGGAAAATACAAAAGCGGAGGAATAGTAAATGTTAGAGTTAGGAATAAAAGCACCGGACTTTGAATTGCCGGATCAGAATGGAGAAATGCATAAATTAAGCGATTATGCAGGAAAAAAAGTAATCTTATATTTTTATCCAAAGGATAATACACCAGGATGTACGAAGCAGGCATGTGGCTTTTCTGAGCGTTATCCACAGTTTACTGAGAAGGGAGCTGTTATTCTCGGAGTAAGCAAGGACTCTGTAGCGTCTCACAAGAGATTTGAAGAAAAATACGGACTGGCATTTACGCTATTAGCAGATCCGGAGCGTAAAGTTATTGAAGCATATGATGTCTGGAAAGAAAAGAAAAATTATGGAAAAGTATCTATGGGTGTAGTAAGAACTACATATCTTATTGATGAGCAGGGAATCATTATAAAGGCAAATGATAAAGTCAAGGCGGCAGATGATCCTGAAAATATGCTTAAGGAATTGGCATAATGAAGATTATTTTATCGCCTGCAAAAAAGATGATTGTAGATACCGATAACTTAGCACCGGTTGAACAGCCTGTCTATATTGATAAGACAGCAGAAGTATTAAACTGGATGAAAAGCAAATCAAAAGAAGAACTGAAAGCTATCTGGAAATGTAATGACAAGATTGCAGAGCAGAACTTTAACAGATTGGAAAATATGGATCTTTATAACAGGCTTACTCCGGCTGTTTTAGCATATGAAGGGATTGCATTTCAATATATGGCACCATCTGTGTTTGAAATCCAGCAGTTTGAGTATTTGCAAAATCATTTAAGAATCTTGTCTGCGTTTTATGGCATTTTAAAACCAATGGATGGTGTGACTCCTTATCGTCTTGAAATGCAGGCAAAGGTTGGAATTGGAGATGCAAAAAATCTGTATGAGTACTGGGGAGAATTGTTATACCGCTCAGTAATCGATGACAGTAGGATTATTATTAATCTTGCATCAAAAGAATACTCAAAATGTATAGAAAAGTATCTGACATCACAGGACAGATATATTACGATTGTATTTTGTGAGTTATCCGGAGATAAATTGGTAACAAAAGGTACCTATGCCAAGATGGCTCGTGGTGAAATGGTCAGATTCATAGCGGAAAATAATATTGAAAATCCGGTGGAGATTCAGAAATTTGACAGACTCGGATATTCGTTTAGGTCTGATTTATCTTCAGATTCAGAATATGTATTTGAACGCAAAATAAAATAGTTATTCAGGTAAAAGATGCTCAGTTTGGCAGCTTTTATAATAATGAGAATTATTACTATTTTTATTGACAACAGGATGATAGTGGTATATAATCCTTATTAAGAACTAATCCTAATAAGGAGGATGAATGACAAGTAGGAGAAATACCATTCAAAAAGATCTCGTAAGAAATACCGTATACGAAATGAGAAGACACGTTACGGCAAATGAAGTGTATGAATTTATAAAACAAGCATATCCATCAATTGGAAAAGGAACTGTATATAGAAATCTTGATATATTGGTAGAGGAAGGTGCATTAAGAAAGGTTGAAGTTCCGAATGGACCAAACCGATTTGATTTTACATTGAAAAATCATTACCATGTAAGATGTATAAAGTGCGGTGAAATTTTTGATGTGGATATGGATCAAATACCGGATTTGCTGGAAAGAATTCATAACACTCATGGAATTGAATTTGTGGATTATGATATTTCATTTAAAGGTATTTGCCCGAAATGCAGGGAGAAAAAGTAGTAAAGAAAACGGAGGTAAAAGAGATGGCAGAAAACAAATATGCAGGAACACAGACAGAGAAGAATTTACAGGAGGCATTTGCAGGGGAATCACAGGCAAGAAATAAGTATACCTATTTTGCTTCTGTAGCGAAAAAGGAAGGTTACGAGCAGATGTCAGCATTGTTTTTAAAGACTGCAGATAATGAGAAAGAACATGCAAAGATGTGGTTCAAGGAATTAGCAGGAATTGGTGATACAAAGGAAAACCTGGCGGCAGCGGCAGAAGGCGAAAATTATGAGTGGACAGATATGTATGATGGCTTTGCTAAAACAGCTGAGGAAGAAGGATTCCCTGAGCTTGCAGCAAAATTCAGGGCAGTAGGTGAGATTGAGAAGCACCATGAGGAAAGATATCGTGCACTTCTTAAGAATATTGAAACTGCACAGGTATTTGAAAAGAGCGAAGTTAAGGTATGGGAATGCCGTAACTGCGGACATATTGTGGTAGGAACTAAGGCACCTGAAGTATGTCCGGTATGTAATCATCCACAGAGCTATTTTGAAGTACATGAAGAGAATTATTAAGGAGATGAGATTATTACGAAGAAGAAAGTTATTAATTCAAAAAAAGCAGTAATGATAGGCTGTGGCTTTGTTGGTTCTGCATCGGTATTTGCTCTGATGCAGGGTGGCTTGTTTACAGAGATTGTCCTTATCGATGCAGATAAGAACAAGGCAGAAGGAGAAGCGATGGATATCAGTCATGGTATTCCGTTTGCGAGTCCGATGAAAATATATGCCGGAGATTATGATGATGTGGCTGATGCTGCAATTGTTGTCATATCTGCCGGAGCGGGACAGAAACCGGGAGAGACAAGGCTTGATCTCGTAAATAAAAATGTAGCAATATTTAAGTCAATCATTCCTGAAATAGCAAAGAGAAATTTTGCAGGTATCATGCTTGTAGTTGCGAATCCGGTAGATATCCTGACTCAGGTAGCCATAAAGTTATCAGGACTTCCAGAAAACAGGGTTATTGGATCGGGTACTGTGTTAGATAGTGCCAGATTAAGATATAAGCTTGGTGAGCATTTATCTGTGGATAGCAGGAGTGTTCATGCATTTATAGTAGGTGAGCATGGAGACAGCGAAGTTGTGGCATGGTCATCAGCCAATGTATCTGGTGTTCCATTAAGTGAAATATGTGAAATGCGTGGACATTACAAGCACAAGGAAAACACGGCAGAAATAGCTGCAGCAGTCAAGAACAGTGCTTATGAGATTATAAACAAAAAGCACGCTACATATTATGGAATTGCAATGTCTGTAAAAAGAATCTGCGAAGTGATTATGAGAGATGAAAAATCAATACTTCCTGTATCACACATGATTCATGGAGTATATGATATTGACGGAGTATCGTTAAGTATGCCAGCTATTGTAGGTGCAGATGGTATTGAGTCTGATATACCTATTAATTTAAGTGGCGAGGAAGCGTTAAAGCTTAAGGAATCTGCAGATTCATTGAAAAAGATTATAGAGACAATTGAACTATAAATTTTACACATGGAAGGAGAAAAAGGCATGGAAGTAAGGTATTATATTTGTAAGCATTGTGGAAACATTGTTGAAAAGGTAAAGGATAAGGGTGTACCTGTAATTTGTTGCGGAGAACCTATGCAGGAATTAAAAGCCGGAGTGACAGATGCTGCTGTCGAGAAGCATGTACCTGTATATACGATAGAAGGCAGTCATGTTCATGTCGTAGTCGGAGAGACAAAACATCCAATGCTTGAAGAGCATTTCATTGAGTGGATTACATTAAATACAAACCAGGGAATATACAGAAAACAGTTAAATCCAGGGCAGGAGCCGGTAGCAGATTTTTGTCTTTGCGATGGTGAACAGGTAGAAGAAGTATATGCATATTGTAACCTGCATGGATTATGGAAATGCTAAAAGCATTTATACATATTAAGGTTACAGAACAACACAATATAACAGTAATATAGGCTGTGTATTAATATATTTACAAGGAGGAACAACGAATGAAATACGTATGTGATGTTTGCGGATGGGAATACGATGAGGAGAAAGGCTATCCAGAAGGTGGTATTGCACCTGGTACAAAGTGGGAGGATGTTCCAGAAGATTTTGAATGTCCGTTATGCTCTGTAGGAAAAGACCAGTTCTCAGAAGAATAAATGTATTATGATAGGATTATACCAATGAAAGAAGAACTAAGTATAGATATCATCGGACTTGCAGGAGCCTGTTCTTATGCGTTGGACTGTATAGAAGCAGAGTTGGTAAATATCAAAAACAAACATGGAAAAAGAGTGGCTTATATAAGTATATGCATGGCTCAATATTGGAAAATTCAAGGTGATGAATTACAAGATTTAGCCATGTGTGCTTTACTGCATGATAATGCTTTGACACAATATATTTCGGAAGAACTGAAAAAGGATTCCGTCATTGATTGTAAAAAAGATTTATCCGAGAAAAAAGCAAATCTTCATTGTATTTATGGTGAAAAAAATATTACTAAAATTCCATTTAAAACAGATGTGTCAAATGTGATTTTATATCATCATGAACATGCCGATGGAACTGGTCCTTTTCAAAAAAAGTGGAATGAAATTCCATTGTTTGCAAGGATTATTCATCTTGCAGATACCATTGATATTATAGGAAATAACCCGGGATCTGGAAATAACAGTTGGAATTTTATATGTCAGTACCTTTTAAAAAATAGGGATGGATTATTCGATTCAGAATGTGTGAATGCCTTTTTTCATGCATTCACACATTCTGAATCTTTTATATGTTTAAGTGATAATTCTTTTGAAATGAAGCTATGGGAGATTATCCCAAGACAAAAACAGGTTTTTGATTGGAAAACGTGTAAAAATGTCGCAGATTTTTTTGCAAAGATTGTAGATTATAAATCTTCTTTTACAAGCAGACATTCTATAGGAGTGGCTGAAAAAGCAGCTTTTTTTGCTCAATATATCGGATATGATTCTATTAATGTGCAAAAAATTTATCTGGCTGGTGCACTGCATGATATTGGGAAGATGGCAGTAGGCAATGAAATTTTGGAAAAACCGGATAAGCTTACGGATGATGAATTTTCAAAAATGAAGAATCATGCTGGCTATACATACCTTATATTATCAGAGGTTAATGATTTTGAAGAAATACGAGACTGGGCAGCTTTCCATCATGAAAAATTAAATGGAAAAGGGTATCCTTTTGGAAAAACCGCAGCTGAATTAAATGAGCCGGAACGTATTATGGCATGTATTGATATTTATCAGGCATTAACCGAGGACAGACCATATAAGAAAGGTTTATCGCACGAAAAAACGTGTGAGATGCTCGATGACATGGCGCAGAAAGGTTTTGTTGATTCTGATATTTCCAAGAAAATTAGGGAATGTTTTGGTGGAATCTAACATTTAAAACGAGAAAATATAGGAAATTCATGAGAAATGCATTTGCCTATTATGAATAGTATTGAACAGGTTCATAAAACAAATAAAATGAAAGTAGGATTAATTTATGTATGAAATGAAACCAGAATATTATATCGGTATAGATATGATAGACGAAGAACACAAGCAGTTATTTAAATATGCAGATGAGGCATATGAATTGCTTCATGATGAGTTTACACCGGATAAATATGATAGGATTGATATAATATTAGAAAATCTTCGAAATTATACAGTAAAACACTTTAGTGATGAAGAGCAGTATATGGAATCTATTAATTATAAGAAGATATTTACACAGAAAGTTCAACATCAGGAATTTATACATAAACTTGATGAATTTATGGAACATCACAATGATGAGGTAGAAGATCAAGATGAACAGATTATGGGAATTTTAAAATATCTCACAGAGTGGTTAGTTAATCACATTCTGTATGTCGATGGTCAAATTCCAAAAGGCTGATATAGTAAGAAAGGCTGTTATTTTTAGAGAGTAGCAGCCTTTTTTATTTTGAATATAAAATATGACACATACACTTGACAATATGCATACATAGATGAAATAGGACATTTCTTCCTAAAAACAGTATGTTTATGGTATACTAGCTAATAGTAATGCGGTTTCAACCGACATTATATATTATTATGAGAAATTAATGCAAAGGAGTTATAATCAAATGGATAACAATGAAGTAGTACTCCATCATGATCATTCTCATATGTTATACAGCATTGAAATGCTGTAACATAAATGCACAAAAATTTTTTGTCAGTAATAGCAGAATGGTGCATAAATGTATTGAAGAGTCTTATGTCTGTCAAAACGAAAATCACGATGATACGTTCTATTATTTTTATACAATGAGCAGTCCTGAAAATGAGTTTTATAATGTTAAAATAGAAGTGAGAAATAACATATATTATTCACTTCCAGATTTGGATATCGGATATATAAAAATCAAAAATAGAAATAATAAAATTGTAATTAATTGGGATCATTATGGGTATAAGTTAAGCTATTCAATGAATATAAGCGAAGAAAATAGATGAATGCTTTTCGAAATAAATAATTACAAGAGACGACAGGAGGATTACATCATGGAATGAGTAGCTGAATTTTTAAAAGAAGCAGAGACATATTATCTGGCAACAGTGGAAGGCGATCAGCCAAGAGTTAGACCTTTTGGAACAGCACACATTTTTGAAGGAAAGCTGTATATTCAGACTGGCAAGGTAAAGGATGTTTCAAAGCAGATTCACGTAAACCCGAAGGTAGAAGTCTGTGCATTTAAAAATGGCGAGTGGCTTCGTGTAGCCGGAGAACTTGTAGAAGATGACAGAAGAGAAGCAAGACAGTCTATGCTCGATGCTTATCCATCTTTACAGAATATGTACTCAGCTGATGATGGAAATACAGAGGTATTCTATTTTACAAATGCGATAGCTACATTTTCATCATTTGTACATGAGCCGGAGGTAGTGAAGTTTTAATGACGAAGGATGAATGGTACAGGCAGTTATTTGAGCGACTGGATAATTCCAAGTTCCGAAGCAGTTTTCATCTGAAGCAGAAAGATATTGATTACATAAATGAAAAAGGTTGCGGTCGTCCAGTGGACGACCCTGCGTAGCAGGAGCAACGACCGAGTCGGGAGATGAGACCTTGATACAATAAGACAACATGCAAAGGATTTTATTGCAAAGAGAGAAGCTCCGGCATATATAGCAAATGATGGTAAACAGACACCAATGTGTGGACATCCAGTATTTATTGCCCAGCACGCAACAGCAACATGCTGCAGGGAGTGCATCCGAAAGTGGCATAAAATGCAGCCTGGCAAGGAACTAAGTCAGGTGCAGCAGGATTATCTTGTAGATGTAATTATGACATGGATTCAAAAAGAAATCGAAAGGCAGGAACATAAAATATGAGTTTGAAAAATGTATTGATTATTGTTGATAACATTGACGAATCAATTGATTTTTATGAAGAACTGTTTGGACTGCGTGTGATTATAAGGCAGGAAGGTAATGTAATAATGTCTGAGGGGCTTGTATTACAGGATGTAGATGTATGGTATGATAGTACAAAAATACCTACAACTCCACATAACAATATGACGGAACTTTATTTTGAAGATAATGATATAGAAGGTATTATTGAAAAACTGGAGTCTGGCAAGTATGTTGTAAGTTATGTTACGGAATTAATGGAACTTGAAGGTGGACAGAAGCTTGTAAGATTTTATGATCCATCAGGAAATCTTATAGAAGTACGAACACCAATTAACTATAACTGATATGAAATGGATTTAGGGAGAAAATGCAGATATTTGTAGATGCAGATGCGTGTCCGGTAGTGGGCATTGTCGAGACAATAGCAGAGAAATACAATATTTCTAACACCTTGTTGTGTGATACGAATCATATTTTGTATTCTGATTACAGCGAAGTGATTGTAGTAGGTGCAGGAGCAGATGCAGTAGATTATAAACTAATCAGCATATGTCATAAAGGGGATGTAGTAGTATCGCAGGATTATGGTGTTGCTGCGATGGCACTTGGAAAAGGGCTCACAAGGTTCGGTGAACCTTGGCTTTGAGCCGACCGAAGCGGAGCGTAGACCATATGCTATTCACCAATCCGGTAAGTGGTACACGAATGAGAACATAGATCAGATGCTTATGGAGCGGCATCTTAACAAAAAGGCAAGACGCAGCTCTCATAAGAATCATATGAAAGGGTGCACGATGTCCAGTGGACATCGGTTCTGCATGGACCGGAGTGGCAACGGAGACCAGGGAAAGCGTACAGAAGATGATGATGTACGCTTTGCACAGTCATTTGAAAAACTAATACTGATGGCAAAGTCAAAAGAAGGTGCTCAGAGTGGGACTATTTAAGAAAAAGACAGTTACAAAGACTTATGATAAAGAAAATAAGAAACCGGTAATCAAGGCGAGCATATGTAATGGCGAGCAGGTTGTGGGCTTTAAGGACATTCATACTGGTAAGATAGAAGAGATTATGCTGATTAAGAATCAGGCAGACCTTGATGCATTCAAGAAAATGTATGGAATAGATGATGAGATAGAGAAGGAATATTGATATGAGCATATTAGGAAATATACTTTGGTTTATATGTGGTGGATTGTTGAGTGGATTGTCGTGGGTTTTGGCAGGTTGCCTGTGGTGCATTTCAATAATAGGAATACCGATAGGCTTACAGTGCTTTAAGTTTGCAGGTTTGGCATTTTTTCCGTTTGGAAAAGAAGTGGTATATGGTGGCGGTGCAGTTAGTTTAATTGCAAATATTATCTGGCTGATTGTATCAGGAATCCCTATGGCAGTTGGAAATGCTGTGGCAGGTCTGATATGTTGTATAACAATTATCGGAATTCCTTTTGGAAAGCAGTTTTTCAAAATTGCAAAATTGTCTCTGATGCCATTTGGGGCAGAGGTAATATAATTAATAGGCAGGTAGGAAAAATGTATTTGATTAAAACGATAAAAGGTGACATAACAAAAGTAACAGATGTGCAGGCAATCGTAAATGCAGCAAACAACTCTCTTCTTGGCGGAGGTGGTGTAGATGGTGCGATTCATAGAGCAGCAGGACCGGAGCTTTTGGTAGAGTGCAGGACACTTCACGGATGTGAGACTGGAGAAGCAAAGATAACAAAAGCCTATAATCTGCCATGTGATTATGTGATACATACTGTAGGACCGATGTAGGACGGATTTTGCGGACATTCAAAATAAAAAAGAATGTGGAGGTAACAGACAATGGCAAAATCATTATTTGAGGAACTGGGCGGCAAATACGAAAGGCAAGGGGATTATTTGATACCGTGCTTAACTGTACCCGCCGAAGAAGAACAGGCAATAGGCATCTGGGGGCAACGGCATTTAGATTATCTAAAACAGTACCGTAAAGTTACATACACCAATCTTCTTACAAGCGGCAGGCTAAACGCCTACCTTGCCGACATCAACAGACAGGCACAGGAACGCTTTGAAAGGCTCATAGAGGGTATGAAACAGGCACAGGGCATAACGGAACAGCTAAAGGCAGAAAACACCTTAGAATGGACAGGATGCCTCAATAACATAAGGGCTTGTGCGAGGGAGATTGTGGAAAAGGAAATTATTTTTGCATAAACAGATGATTAGTGGCAGGGGGAAATCCTGCCGCTTTTTCTGCTTTAGTTTGTCAGCTTGACAAATAAAGGGTTAAGGAATATAATTAGATTCAGTATTATACAAGGAGTTAATAAATATGCGGCAAGGTATTCTTAAATAAACTGTCAATTTGATAGTGGGAACAAAAAGTAGCAGTCCCGTTTCACTTTTAATATGGGGCTTAGTTTTTTGTACCCAGTTTAAGAATACTTTTATCATGTAATTTTATATGCCCGAAAACATATAAGTGTTTTGGGGCTATTGGAGTTATTTACCCAGTGATAGGAGTATTTATCACTGGGTATTTTTATGCCCTTTTTTGGGTGTTGATAGGAGGAAAATCACATGAAAATAATTAACATAGGCATTCTGGCTCACGTTGACGCAGGAAAGACAACATTAACGGAAAGTTTATTGTATACCAGTGGTGCAATTGCAGAACTAGGGAGCGTAGATGAAGGCACAACAAGGACAGATACAATGAATTTGGAGCGTCAAAGGGGAATCACTATCCAGACAGCAGTGACATCTTTTCAGTGGGAGGATGTAAAAGTCAACATTATAGATACGCCAGGCCATATGGATTTTTTGGCGGAAGTATACCGTTCTTTATCCGTATTAGACGGAGCAGTATTATTAGTTTCTGCAAAGGATGGCATACAGGCACAGACCCGTATACTGTTTCATGCACTACAGATAATGAAGATTCCGACAATTTTTTTCATCAATAAAATTGACCAAGAGGGGATTGATTTGCCAATGGTATATCGGGAAATGAAAGCAAAGCTTTCTTCGGAAATTATAGTGAAGCAAAAGGTTGGGCAGCATCCCCATATAAATGTAACGGACAATGACGATATGGAACAGTGGGATGCGGTAATTATGGGAAACGATGAACTATTAGAGAAATATATGTCAGGGAAACCGTTTAAAATGTCAGAACTGGAACAGGAAGAAAACAGGAGATTCCAAAACGGAACGTTATTTCCCGTTTATCACGGAAGCGCTAAAAACAATCTGGGGATTCGGCAGCTTATAGAAGTAATTGCCAGTAAATTTTATTCATCAACGCCTGAAGGTCAATCTGAACTATGCGGGCAGGTTTTTAAGATTGAATATTCAGAGAAAAGGCGGCGTTTTGTTTATGTGCGTATATATAGCGGAACATTGCATTTGAGGGATGTTATTAGAATATCTGAAAAAGAGAAAATAAAAATCACAGAGATGTGTATTCCGTCAAATGGTGAAATCGTCCCGGCTGACCATGCCTGTCCGGGAGAAATTGTTATTTTAGCTGATGATACTTTGAAACTGAACGACATTCTGGGAAATGAAAAACTCCTGCCTCACAAAACACGGATTGATAATCCCATGCCATTACTTCGGACAACGGTAGAGCCGCAAAAGCCGGAGCAAAGGGAAGCCCTGTTAAATGCCCTCGCAGAGATTGCTGATACAGACCCTCTTTTAAAATATTATGTGGATACTACAACGCATGAGATTATACTTTCTTTTTTGGGGAATGTGCAGATGGAAGTCATTTGTGCCATCCTTGAGGAAAAATATCATGTGGAGGCAGAAATAAAAGAGCCTACTGTTATATATATGGAAAGACCGCTTAGAAAAGCAGAATATACCATCCACATAGAAGTCCCGCCAAATCCTTTCTGGGCTTCTGTCGGGTTGTCCATAGAGCCGCTCCCTATTGGAAGCGGAGTGCAGTATGAAAGCAGAGTTTCACTTGGATATTTAAATCAATCGTTCCAAAATGCGGTTATGGAGGGGGTTCTTTATGGCTGCGAGCAGGGGCTGTATGGATGGAAAGTGACAGACTGTAAAATCTGTTTTGAATATGGATTGTATTATAGTCCTGTAAGTACCCCCGCAGACTTTCGGCTGCTTTCCCCTATCGTATTGGAGCAGGCTTTAAAAAAAGCAGGGACAGAACTATTAGAGCCATATCTCCACTTTGAAATTTATGCACCGCAGGAATATCTCTCACGGGCGTATCATGATGCTCCAAGGTATTGTGCAGATATTGTAAGTACTCAGATAAAGAATGACGAGGTCATTCTGAAAGGAGAAATCCCTGCTAGATGTATTCAAGAATACAGGAACGATTTAACTTATTTCACAAATGGGCAGGGAGTCTGCTTGACAGAGTTAAAAGGATACCAGCCAGCTATTGGTAAATTTATTTGCCAACCCCGCCGCCCGAATAGCCGTATAGATAAGGTTCGGCATATGTTCCACAAGTTAGCTTAACAGCTTGCAAAAGTCATATAAAATGAGATTTGAAAGGAGAATGTAACTTCATGTTTGCTAAAAATTCAAAGGCATATTCTGTCTACCTGCTGTTCCGATTTGTCTGTTCTCTGGCGGTTTCTATGTCCACAGTGCTTTCCATCGTGTACCACCTGGAGGTGGTGCAGCTGGATGCTTTCCAGCTTGTCCTGGTAGGGACGGTTCAGGAGACCTCCTGCTTTCTGTTCGAGATGCCCACCGGTGTGGTGGCGGATTTGTATAGCCGTCGGCGCTCGGTGCTGATTGGAATGTTCCTCTACGGCCTGGGCTTTCTGATGGAGGGTGCGCTACCGTGGTTCGCGCCGGTTCTGCTGGCCCAGGTTGTCTGGGGTTGCGGTGATACCTTCATCACCGGCGCTCTGGAGGCGTGGATTGCCTCGGAGGAAGAGGACAAACCCATAGACAAGGTGTTCCTGCGGGGCAGTCAAATGGGGCAAATCGGCGGCGTTCTGGGCGTGGTGCTGGGCACACTGCTGGGAAACATAAACCTGCAAATGCCTGTCATCTTGGGGGGCAGTTTGTGCTTGTTGTTGGGGCTGGTGATGGTTCGCATCATGCCAGAAACCAACTTCTCCCCTGCTATTGAGGAACGGCAGGGCTTGCTTAAAGACTTTGTCTGCCTGTTCAAGCTCAACCTGGGCTTTGTGAAAGGCGCACCTGTGTTGCTGGCGCTCTTAGCAATCACACTATGCGGGGGACTTGCCAGTGAAGGCTTTGACCGGCTCTCCACCGCTCATTTTCTGGATGACACGGTAATACCCGTTATCGGGCCGCTGAACAGCGTCACTTGGTTCGGTGTTATCAGTCTTATCGGCAACGGCTTAGGTATTCTGGCTTCTCAGTTGCTCATCGCCCGCATGGAGAAAAAAGGGACTGTCAGCCGAACCAGTGTGGTCATGTCCACCAGCGCCGGGTATATCCTGTTCCTGGTTCTCTTCGCGGTGGGGCGGAGCTTTTGGTTCATGTTGTTGGTGTTCCTGCTGGCGGGGCTTATGCGCACCATCAAGGAGCCTGTGCTGGCCGCCTGGATGAACGACCAAGTGGATGAGAAAATGCGCGCCACAGTCTTTTCCACCAGCGGACAGCTGGACTCTTTCGGGCAGATCATCGGCGGGCCTATTGTGGGGCTGGTAGCCCAGCAGGTGTCCATACCCTGGGGGCTGGTCTGTACCGCTTTCCTGCTGTTGCCCGCGCTGTTCTTAGTGCCGGTGGCGGGAAAGAAGCGGGATTGATATGGCATAGTTAAGTTTACTGACGAGCGGGAGATTACTTCCGCTCGTCTTCATTTAGTAGCGCAAAATTTGAGGACTCTTTATTTCCTTATTCGGTATAGCGGAGGCGGCTGTCAATTCGACATAATTTTCTTGTGATACTTTACCGTACATGAGCATTTGTTTCGTATTTGAAAGAACAAACTCACCAAATAAAAAAAACGATATTCGGGTGGGTTATTTTGTTATACCCTAAATTACCCTCTGAATTTGTTTTTAAATTTGGAGGGATTTTTTTATGTCCTTTTTTCGGGCAGTTATCTATCTGCTCATACGAAGCAAAATTTATCAATACATAGCATATCAGAGAACGGCAGGAAACCAGTTAAAAAAATTTCTGCCAGTGCAACGGTACTTCTCACCTTGAAAGTAGAAGTACAATCTCCATACAATAGAATTACTATTTCCTATAACCGTAAAGGTCACAGAGCCTTTGCGGTTTTTCTTTTGTCGATTTTTGTTGGAAAGTGCCGTAGGGCTGTTTCTGATATGCGGTGTCGTTCTCCGCCTCTCCATCTGGATTTTTTACATTTCAAAAATTCAGATGGGAGGTATTTATGGTGAAATATGCACCAAGAAAGGTATATATCAGAGAAAGTGGCGGCTATGTGGAATTATCCTACACGGAGTTCTGCCGTTGCAGGGAATCCGACCAGACCTATATGGACAAGCTGTTTATCCCCATTCAAGGCTGTCTGCTTGAAGTCGTGAGGGAGCAATACACAGACTTCTACCGTGACAAGGAACGGTGGCGTTATCTGCAAAAATTAGATACAAAGAATAGACTGCTATCTCTCGACGGATTTACGGACAGCGAGGGGAATCCTCTGGACTTTATCACTGATGAAGCGGTGGACATTGCAGAAACCGTTGTCAATGCGGTCATGGTGGACAGGCTGAAAGCCGCCCTGCCTTTGCTGTCGGATAGTGAACAGGAGCTGATACAGGCAATCTTTTTTGACGGACTTTCCGAGCGTGAAGTCGGGGCGAGGTTGGGCATAACCCAGAGCGTTGTAAACAAACGCAAAGCCAGAATCCTAATAAAACTAAGAAAGATAATAGAAAATTAAAATTTAAGGCGTTCAGCCCCCTTGTTTTTTCCTTTGGGAAGATGAGGGGGCTTTTCTCTGCCCTCTCAATCAATTCTGATTGGAGGAAGTAAGAATGGCATACAACCACGGACGGGAGGACAGGAAATGGCGTATCTGGAAAGAAGCGGAGGAAAAGCTGCTGCGTGAGTGCGGCGTTGATGAAGCGACCATTGAGCAGATACGCATGGCGGACAGGGCAGACTTCAATTCCAACAGGCGGTTTTACCGATGGACGAATGACGTTGCGGAATATCTTGAGGACATGGCAGGCAGGGAGCGGCAGGCGGAAGTGGGTACGGTTGCGGAGTTACTGGAAGAGATTGAGAGCGAAAATCTCTATCAAGTATTAGTCACGGTGGACGGGCGTACCTTGAAAATCGTCCTGCTGAAAATGCAGGGGTATTCCACAAAGGAGATTGCCCCGCTTGTGCATTTGACGACTGGTGCCATCTATGCGAGGTTAGACCATCTGCGGAAGAAGCTGCGGAAAATTTTATAGCTTCTAAAACAGCCTGCCATCCTGCGGGCTACTGGGTGAGGGATGGAAATCCCCTCACTCATTTTTTGCAGGAGGACAACAGGATGGCATACAGGGTTAAGGCATACACGCTTCGGGAGGAATCCACGGAAAGCGGCACAAGGTATTTTATCAGCTTTAAGGACGGGCAGGGCAAATCCCACGAGTTGGAAGTGTCGGAACAGTTCTTTATGGAGTTTCGGCAGATGGAGCGCAGGAACAGGAATCTTTTCTAATGGGACGAGCGGCACAGGGAGTTTAACGAGGTATGGGACGAAACCCTTTACAGACGGGCGTTGCGTGTGCCTAAGAGCCTTGATGAACGCATGGTTGAGGAAGAACGGAATGAAACGCTCTATAAGGCGGTTGGGAGCCTTCCAGAGATACAAAGGCGGCGTTTCCTGCTCTACTACGAGTATGAGTTCAATTTTTACCAAATCGCCGCTATGGAGCATTGCACCGCTTCGGCAATACAGAAATCTGTTGCGATTGCAAAGGAGAAAGTAAAGGCGGAAATTGAAGAAATATCTCCAACCGTGACCGACACCGCCCGAAAAAGAAATCTGTTTTTTATTTGTGTGGGATTGGCGGCATTACATACTCTCACTTTTTTCCGTGGGAGTAAATCTATTTTTAAGGAGGTCAACGCCTATGTGCAACGAAAACAAAGACACCGCCCGAAAGGAGGAAAGCCATGCAGAAGTTACAGACAGTCAACGCCGAAACGCTCCTTTATGAACCGCTTGAGAAACCATCCTTTGTGGTGGACAGCCTTATCCCGACAGGCTTATCGCTGTTCTGCGGCTCACAGAAGATAGGCAAAAGCTGGCTCATGCTGAAGCTATGCTTATGCGTGTCGCAGGGAATCCCTTTATGGGATATGCCGACAATGGAGGGCGATGTGCTTTACCTCTGCCTTGAGGACACGTTCTGCCGCATACAGGACAGGTTATTTCGTTTGACGGACGAAGCAAGCGGGCGGCTCCACTTTGCCGTGGCAAGCTGCAAGCTGTCAGACGGTCTTATCGTGCAGCTTGAAGATTATCTGAAAGATTACCCAGACAGCAGGCTCATTGTCATTGATACCTTGCAGAAAGTCCGTACAGCTTCAAAAGACAATGCCTATGCAAGCGACTATGGGGACATCTCCCTCATCAAAGACTTTGCCGACAGGCACTCTCTGGCGGTCATTGTCGTACACCACATCCGAAAGCAGAATGACAGCGACGTGTTCAACAAGGTGTCTGGGACGACAGGATTAACGGGGAGTGCGGACGCTACCTTTGTTCTGGAAAAGGAGAAACGTGCGTCTGACACCGCCAAGCTGTATGTGACGGGCAGGGACACGCCTTATCAGGAATACACGCTGCGTTTCCGTGATTGCCGTTGGGAGCTTGTGGAGCGGAAAACGCAGGAGCAGCTTGCGAAAGAAACGATACCAGATGTCCTTTTTCGGTTGGTGGATTTTATGAGGGATAAGGAAGAATGGATAGGCACGGCAACGGAACTGTTAGCCGCTATGGGGGAAACGGAAACCATACCCACGGTGATTACGAAATGGCTGAATGAATACCGCACCACATTTTTAAGCGAGAACCGTATCTGCTACCAGTACAGCCGCAGGAAAGACGGCAGGCGGATTGCCCTTGCAAGGAGGGCGGGTGACAGCGGTGATGGTGGTGACAGCGATATTAGGATACCCCCCTGTTACTGTCATTGACGCTTAAAGCCATGTAAAGCTGGCGGCTCTGCCCTGCGGGTGACAGCAGTGACGGTGGTGACAGTGATTTTAGGATACCCTGCCGCTGTCATCCCTACGGGAGAACACCCCGTAAACGCAAAATGCAGGCGTGAGATTTACTCGCCCTTTTCGGTCGTGTAAAACCACCCCTGCGGTCAGAAAAATCATTCCGATTTTTCCGACTGCGTTTACAGGGTGTAACACACTACACTTTGCCCTGCAAAGTCGTGTGCCAGACGTTCCCTCTGGACTCCCTTAAGGCAGGGCTGTGCCCTGCTATCCTACGCCTTACGGCTTCGGATAAAAGAATGGCGGCATGACGGTGACGGCTCTTGCGAGGGGGGTATCCCAAAAACACCGTCATCATCGACATGACCGTCATGCAGGGGGTGAGGGTGACAGTTGCGGCAGTCGGCAGGGGGTATCCCAAAACTGCTGTCACCACCGTCACCGCTGTCACCCCAAAGGACGGTCACCCGCCGAAAGAAAGGAGGAATCCGCCTATGCCTTATGCAATCCTGCGTTTCCAGAAACGAAAAGCGGGCGGCGTTGCGGCTTGTGAACGCCACAACGAGCGGAAGAAAGAAGCCTACAAAAGCAACCCAGATATAGATATGGAACGCTCTAAAAACAATTACCATCTCATAGCACCACCAAAGTACACCTACAAGAAAGAGATTAACCGCATGGTAGCCGAAGCGGGGTGCAGGACAAGGAAAGACAGCGTGATGATGGTGGAAACGCTCATCACAGCTTCACCAGAATTTATGAACCAGTTACCGCCCGAAGAACAAAAAGCGTATTTCCAGACGGCTCTTGACTTCATTTCGGAGCGTGTTGGAAAGCAGAATATCCTCTCCGCTGTCGTCCATATGGACGAGAGAACGCCCCATATGCACCTCTGCTTTGTGCCGATTACGCCAGACAATAAGCTGTCAGCGAAAGCTATCTTAGGCAACCAGAAATCATTATCCGAGTGGCAGACCGCCTACCATGAGCGGATGTCCTCACGGTGGAATCAGCTTGAACGGGGGCAGTCCTCAATGGAAACCAAGCGGAAACACGTCCCCACATGGCTCTATAAATTAGGCGGCAGGCTTGATAAACAGTATGAAGAAATCGTGTCTGCCCTATCCGACATCAACGCCTTTAACGCAGGGAAGAAAAGGGATAAAGCGTTAGATTTACTCTCTGCATGGCTGCCAGACGTGGAGAAATTCTCTAAGGAAATCGGGAAACAGCAGGCGTATATCGACAGTTTGAAAGAGAGAATTGGGCAGGAATCAGACTATGCGGGGCGTATGCGTGATGAAAAGTACGAGCAGGAACTAAAGGTGCAGAAAGCGAATCAGAAGATATTTGAATTGCAGAGAACCAACGAGCAGATGGGGCGGCTGCTGTCAAAAATACCGCCCGAAGTGTTGGAAGAATTGCAGAAAAATCATAGAAGCAGAGCGAAAGAAAGGTAGATATGTGAATGAAGAAACAGGATTTTAAGGTGTTAAAGACCAAAGACTTGTACCCGTTCCCCGACAATCCGTTTCATGTGGCAGAAGATGAAACACTGTCAGAGTTAGCGGAAAGCATCAAGGAATTTGGCATTGTCACGCCGATAATCACACGCCCGAAAGAGGACGGGGACGGTTATGAAGTGATTGCAGGACAGCGGCGTGTCCGTGCTTCTGAACTTGCAGGGATAAATACCGTGCCTGCGTTTGTCCTGCCCTTAGACCGTGACCGAGCCATCATCACCCTTGTAGACAGCAATTTGCAGCGTGAGAATATCCTGCCATCGGAGCGGGCGTTTGCTTACAAGATGAAATCCGAAGCCATGAAGCGGCAGGGTTTCCGCACAGACTTAACCTCGTCACAAGTTGTGACGAAGTTGCGGACGGACGACAAGGTGGCACAGGGCTTCGGCGTGGGCAGGATGACCGTGCAGCGTTTTATCCGCCTGACGGAACTGATACCGCCGATTTTGCAGATGGTGGACGAGGGGAAAATCGCCCTCACGCCTGCGGTGGAACTGTCCTTCTTGAAGAAAGACGAGCAGGAAAACCTCTTTGCCACGATGGAGAGCGAAGAAGCAACGCCCTCACTCTCACAGGCACAGCGGATGAAACAGTTAAGCCAGAGCGGGCGGCTTGACATGGATACGATATTTGCGATTATGACGGAGGAAAAGGGCAACCAGAAAGAAACCTTGAAAATCAACACAAGCAAGCTGAAAAAATACTTTCCGAAGAACACAACGCCGAAGCAGATGGAGGAAACCATCATCAAACTTTTGGAGCGTGAGTTGCAGAGGAAACGCAACCGTGACAGCCGCTAATCTTCTTTTTTCGGGAAGTAAATACAGAGAGTTGAGGTATGGAGAATGAGAGAAATCCAGTATGAAATCGTAAAGGAAATCGCAGTATTGTCTACGGGCGACAGTGGCTACACAAAGGAAATCAATCTCATTTCATGGAATGGGAAAGAGCCGAAGTATGACATCCGCAGCTTTTCCCCGAACCGTGAAAAGTGCGGCAAGGGAATCACGCTGAACGCTGATGAAGCGGCGGCACTCCTTAAAGCATTACAGAAAGAATTAAACAGCGAGGATTAATGGTATCTGATTGGCAGGGCGGGGACATTTCCAAACTCTTCCCTGCCCTGTCTGGAAAGGAAGATTTAAGTATGGGCGAGGATAAGAAAGCAGATAAAAAGAGAAAGCGTATCGTGCCAAAAGCACCAGTGCAGATGATAATCAGCCGTGAATATGTCGGCACACAGACCGTTACAGAAGCGTTTGTCCCGATTATCTCCGAGGATATTCGGAAGAAGATTGCCGAGGGCGACACCTTCGACAATGAGGGGCTGTCCGCTTAGAATGTACGCAATGGGACATGAAAACAGATAGGACAGATACGGAGGTTTTACAGTATGGCAGGAATCAAAGAAGAAAAGAAAATCTATTTAGTCGGCATTTATTGCCGCTTATCTAAAGACGATGGTACGGATAACGAGAGTGCGAGCATTGCGACACAGAAATCCATCCTCACGGATTATGTGAAAAAGCAGGGATGGCACATAGCAAAAACGTATGTGGACGATGGTTATTCTGGTACAAATTTCCAAAGACCAAGTTTCCAGAATATGATAAAAGACATTGAAAGCGGTCTGATAAACTGCGTGATTACGAAAGATTTATCCCGTCTGGGGAGAAACTATCTTGATTGTGGGTTATATCTGGAAGTTTTCTTCCCAGAGCATAACGTGAGGTATATAGCGGTCAATGACGGCGTAGATACCTTGAATAAATCTGCTATGGACATCACGCCTTTCCGCAACATTTTAAACGAAATGTATGCCGCTGACATATCTGTTAAGATAAAATCGGCATATCGGGCGAGGTTTCAACAGGGGAAATTCATGGGAACTACCGCCCCTTATGGCTATATCAAAGACCCTGCCGACCACAACCATCTGCTGATAGATGATAAAGTGGCACATGTTGTAAAAGAGATATTCGACCTTGCATTAAAAGGGAATGGAGTTGCCAAAATTTGCAGACATCTTAATAAACAGCATATCCTACGCCCTGCCGCTTATGCGGCGGAGCGTGGCGAAACAGGCTTTGAACGTCATTTTGAGGGGAACGAGGACAAACGCTATATTTGGAGTGGGAACAGCGTGAGGAGCATTTTAAGAAGCCCGATATATGCGGGAAATCTTGTAGGCTACAAACGGATTGCCGCCAATATGAAAAGCAAGAAACGCCCCTCTAAGCTGCCCGAAGAATGGGAAGTGATACCCAATACCCATGAGGGAATAGTCACGCAGGAGGAATTTGATATTGTCCAACAGCTTATTACAAGTCGTAGGCTTCCACAGAACAAGGGAGGATTTGTAAATATTTTTGCAGGCGTTATCAAGTGTGTGGACTGCGGATGTGCTCTGCGGGCAATGAACGTACACAGGAGGAAACGCCCAGAGATTATCGACTGTGTACAGTATTCATGTAATAATTATGCAAGAAACGGAAGAAGCGAGTGTAGTGCCCACAATATAGAAGCAAGGGATTTATTCAATGCCGTTCTTGCCGACATCAACTGTTTTGCGGATATGGCAGTGAATGATGAAAAGGCGGTCAGGGCCATAGAAAAGCGGCTCACGGAAACAGACCAGAGCAGGGCGAAAGCATTAGAGAAAGAACGTAAGAAGCTGAACAAACGCCTTGCGGAACTGGACAGGCTGTTTTCCTCTCTCTACGAGGATAAGGTCATGGAGCGTATTACCGAGCGGAATTTTGAGATGATGTCGGGGAAATACCAGAAAGAGCAGCTTGAAATTGAAGCAAGGCTGAAAGAGGTGACGGAAACTCTTAATGAAAGCTACGAGAAATCACGGGGAATCCGTGACTTCCTCGCCCTTATCCGAAATTATCAAGGCTTAAAAGAACTGGATGCAACAGTTATAAACGCACTCATAGACAAGATACTTGTTTCGGAGCGTGAGAAGATGGCAGACGGAACAGTGAAGCAGGAAATCAAGATTTACTATAAATTCATCGGCTTTGTCGATGAATTACATATCATACCTACAAAACGGTGGGCAGCAATGCCCGCTAAAAATTGTACGGTGTGCGGCGTTGAATATGTCCCGGGCTCTGGTGCATCAAGGTATTGTCCTGCTTGTGCCAAGAAGATACGGAGGGAGAAATCAAACGAGAGCAAACGCAGGAGCAGAGAACAGAAAAGGATAGCATGTATGAACTGTCCGCAAAAAATGACCGACTGATATGGAATGGTGGCAGGGATAGAGAAGAGGAGCTTCTTGCTAACTGCTATTTTAATTCTATGAAGCTGGCAATGGATAATGGAATCAGGTCTATTGCATTTCCTTCCATATCAACGGGAGTATATAGTTTTCCGGTAGAGTTAGCGGCAAAGATTGCAGTACATACAGTAAATAGGTTTTTGCAGGATAAACCGGATTGGTTTGATCTGGTGGAGTGGGTGCTATTTGATACTCATACTGAATCGGTGTATGAATCTGAGGTGGATAAGATATATGAATAATAGAAACGAAATGTCTAGTATATCTGTTAATGATTTTGTTTTTGTCGATATAATATATTGTGAGAAATGAAGAAAAGGAGATTAACCAAATGGATAACAATGAAGTAGTAGTAGCAGAAGAAGTGGCAGCAGTTGCTGAAAATAATACAGGTATTGAAATTGAGCCTTTATTTGAAGAGCAGGTTGATTTTGATACATTTTCAAAGTCAGATTTTCGTGTTGTAAAGGTGAAGAATTGTGAAGCAGTTCCAAAGAGCAAGAAGCTTCTTAGATTTACACTTGATGATGGAACTGAGAATGAGAGAACGATTCTTTCAGGAGTACATGCTTTTTATGAGCCAGAGGAACTTGTTGGAAAGACATTATTGGCAATCGTAAATCTTCCACCACGTTCTATGATGGGAATAGATTCATGTGGTATGCTTCTTTCTGCAATTCACAATGTAAATGGAGAAGAAAAACTGAATCTGGTAATGTTAGATGATGCAATCCCAGCAGGTGCAAAATTGTATTAAGAGTATAAATGTCACATGGTTGTTAATAACTGTGTGGCATTTTATCGTTGTTGTTGATAAGGATATGAAAAGCTGCCTAAAATAGAAGGAGAGCCGGATTGCTGCTCCGACAAGAGTAGTGGTCACGAAGTGTTGTAAAAAAGCAGGATTAAAAGTGGAAAAATTTAAAATCCGCAAAGGAATGCGTATGCATTGTGTGGTGAGAAAAATAGTTGTGAAAAATCTTAAAATTATACTTGACAAATGAATAGAATGAGATAAAATATAACAGTACTATATAACACTGTTATATTTTGGAGAGACGTTCAGGAGAATAAGAAAAAGATGTCGACAAAAGCAGAAGATACAGAGAAAAATATATTAAATACAGCCAGAAAGCATTTTTTAAAAGATGGCTTTTCCGGGGCATCTTTAAGAAATATTGTAAAGGATGCCGGACTTACAACGGGTGCCTTTTATAAATACTATCCGACAAAAGAGGCGCTTTTTGATGCACTGACAGATCCGTATATAGAACATATATATCAGATCTACGACCGTGTAGTTGAGGATTTTGAAAAGCTTTCTGCCAAAGAACAGACCAGTAATATGTCGGACACATCCGGCAACGGAATGGATCAGATGATTGACTATATCTATGAGCATTATGATAATTTCCGATTATTGCTGAAATGTGGAGACAGTGGAAAGTTTGAGACATTCATACACAATATGGTAGACAGGGAAATGAGATCCAGTTTGGAATATGTGAAGAAAATGAAGGAGGATGGAATTGAAATACCGATTGTCGGGGAAAGCCTCATGCATATGATTTATACCGGATTTTTTTCATCTATATTTCAGATCATTGAGCACGATATAGATAAGGAAACTGCAAAGAGAAATGTGCACAAGCTTCGGGAATTCAATACCGGTGGTTGGGAGCGATTGTGGAACGTTAAATTTTAGGCTTACGATTCAGAAAGGTACATTTTAAGAAAATAATATCAGGTGGCTGATGCCGGCATGCCACCTATTTTATTATACAAGGGTTAGACACAACTAACAAAATTAAAACTATAGCAAGGAGTGAATACGTGTGAAAGAAAAGAAAAAGTCAGCAGTCAGCTGGATACTGACATGGGCTGGACAAAAAAGAAGTGCCTATGTGTGGAGTGTATTGCTCGCAATAGGAAATGTTATTTTTAAGATTCTTCCGTACTTTATAATTGCGGATGTGGTGAAACTGTTTTTAAACGGTGAAAAGGAGTTTGAAAAATATCTGATAAAAGCAGTCCTGATCGCACTGTCGTTTGTGATCGCAGAACTGTTTCATTCACTTTCAACGTCATTGTCACATAAAGCAACTTTTGTGGTACTTGCAAATATAAGAAAAGCGTGTTGCGACAAGCTTGCCAGGGTACCTCTTGGGTATGTGAAAGATACACCGTCAGGTACTTTTAAAAATATCATGGTGGAAAGAATTGACAGTATCGAGACAACTCTGGCTCACATAGTACCAGAATTTACCTCCAATCTGCTTGCACCGGTTGTAATCCTGATTTATTTCTTCCTGACAGACTATCGGCTGGCACTTTGGTCTTTAGTTCCGATTGTTGTTGGACTTTTCTCATATTTTGGAATGATGCTGGATTATAAGCCAAGTTTTGAAAGGACGGTTAATACCACAAAAGAGCTGAATGATGCTGCGGTAGAATATATTAACGGAATAGAGGTCATAAAGGCATTTGGAAAGACAGAAAGCTCTTATGCTAAATTTACAAAAGCGGCAAGGGAATATGCGGACTCTTTCATTTCATGGATGAGAAGATGTTCTGTCTATCATGCATTGATGATGGTGGTGACACCGTATACACTTCTTACAGTATTGCCTTTTGGAGCCTATTATGTATTGAATAAAACCTTAGAGTTATCTGATTTTGTCATTTGTATCATTCTCTCACTGGGAATTGTCGGGCCTCTGATCACGGTGGGCTCCTATACAGATGACCTTGGGAAAATCGGAGTGATCGTTGATGAGATAGCAGGTATTTTAGAACAGCCGGAGTTAAAACGTCCGGAGAAAAGTAAAGATGTTCCAAAAGATAATTCCATCATTCTTGAAAATGTAAGGTTTGGCTATCACGACAAAGAAATCCTGCATGGAGTAAATATGGAACTGAAAGCAGGAACTGTAAATGCAATTGTTGGACCTTCCGGAAGCGGAAAGTCAACGATCGCAAAGCTAATCGCATCTTTATGGGATGTGGATTCCGGCAGCATTAAAATCGGTGGGGTTGATGTAAAAGAGCTGGCACTTACAGATTTCAACCGGAAAATTGCCTATGTCGCGCAGGACAATTATCTGTTTAATGAGACAGTTCGTGAAAATATCAGACAGGGAAATCCAAACGCTACGGATGACCAGGTGGTTGAGGTTACAAAGAAGAGCGGCTGTTATGAATTTATCATGCAGTTAGAAAATGGATTTGATACCGTTGTAGGCGGTGCCGGTGGACATCTGTCGGGAGGAGAGAGACAGCGTATCTCGATTGCCCGGGCGATGCTAAAGGATGCACCGATCGTCATTTTAGATGAGGCAACTGCCTACACCGATCCGGAAAACGAAGCTCTATTACAAAAATCCATTGCAAAACTGGTGGACGGAAAGACGCTGATCGTCATAGCACACAGGCTTTCTACCGTTAAGGACAGTGACCAGATCTTTGTGGTAAATGATGGAAACGTGACAGCGCATGGCACGCATGAGCAGCTTCTGGTGTCATGCCCGCTTTATAAAGAAATGTGGAATGCCCATATTTCAGTAAAAGATACCGTAAGGGAGGGCGAATGATATGTTTGAGATTCTGGCGAAATTCTTTCGATTTTCAGGGAGGGAAAATGGAAACAAATTCAAACTGTCGATGGTCATTGGGCTTGTAGAAGCACTTGCATCTGCAATGAAGATACTAGCCATTATGTACATATTGATTGGTTTGCTTGGTGGAAAACCGATAGGAAAATATATCGGAGGTTCCTTAGCCATTATGGTCATTGCGATTGTGATTGCTGTTATATGTAAGAGAAGTTCTACGGTACTTCAGACAGAAGGTGGCTATAATGCAAGTGCTTTTACGAGAATCAAAATTGCAGAGCATCTGCGTTACCTTCCGATGGGATATTTTAATTCCAACAGTATTGGAGAGATATCTTCGGTGACAACCAATACGATGGAATCACTAGGAGATGTAGCGGCCAGGGTGGTTATGCTGACAACGCAGGGGATTTTAGAGACTTTGATGATCATCCTTATGCTGCTTGTTTTTGATTGGAGAATCGGACTGATATCTGCAGCTGGAGTCCTGATTTTCTTTGGTGTAAATTCTATGATGCAGAATGCAGGGAAAAAAGATTCGGAACAAAAGGTGGTATGTGATACAGAACTCGTAAGTCAGATCATGGAGTATCTTCAGGGAATCTCAGAAGTGAAATCCTACAATCTGCTTGGAAAACAGGCAAAGAGATTAAATGATGCAAACGATGCGAGTGCCAAAATCAATACCAGAATGGAAATGGTATTTGTCCCGTATCATTTTTTACAAAGCGTGATAACGAAGATAACAGGAGCCGTAATTGTGGCATGCAGTGCATATTTTTATATCAATGGAACTATGAGTGCGGTTTATGCCATTGGTATGACAATCTCAGCATTTATGCTTTATGCCAGTCTGGAATGTACAGGAAATTACTCATCCCTCTTACATGTGGTAAGTGTATGTGTGGACAAAGCAAATGCAATTCTGGAACTGGATACGATGGATATCGATGGCAAAGAGATACAGCCGGAAAACTATGATATCAGACTTTCAGATGTTACATTTTCCTACGATAAGCGGAAGATTATTGATGGTGTATCACTCTCTATCCCAGAAAAAACAACGACAGCAATCGTTGGTCCGTCTGGCGGAGGTAAATCTACACTTTGTAATCTGATTTCCAGATTCTGGGATGTGGATTCCGGAGAAGTGACCCTTGGCGGTGTAAATGTAAAAGAGTACAGCATGAACAGCCTGATGAATAATTTTGCATTTGTCTTTCAGTCCGTCTATCTTTTTGCAGATACAATTGAGAATAATATTAAGTTCGGACGTCAGGATGCAAGTCATGAGGAAGTGGTGGAAGCAGCAAAGAAAGCCTGCTGTCACGAGTTTATCAGTAAACTTCCAAATGGATATAATACCGTGATCGGAGAGGGCGGTGCCACGCTTTCCGGTGGTGAAAAACAACGGATCTCCATTGCCAGGGCGATTATGAAGGATGCACCGATCATTATTCTTGATGAGGCAACAGCGAATGTAGATCCTGAGAATGAGAAAGAACTTGTGGAGGCTGTGGATGCACTGACGAAAGAAAAAACGATCATTATGATCGCACACAGACTGAAGACGGTACGCCATGCAGATCAGATCGTGGTCGTAGAGAAAGGGCAGATTGTGCAGAAAGGAACCCATGAGCAGCTGATGAAGCAGGAAGGAATTTACAAGCGGTTTGTGGATGCAAGAGAGCAGGCAGTCAGCTGGAAACTGGCACGTTAAGAAACAAAGTAATATATTGATAAAAAACAAGGAGCATTCAAAATGAAAAATAAAAAGAAATTAAAAGGAAAAGATTTGATCAATATTGGAATCTATGCAGCGATTTACTGTGTGATTATGACAGCAGTTGCAATGCTGGGATTTATACCGATCATGATGCCGCTTTTATGTGTGATTGTCCCAATATTTGGTGGTATTCCATATATGCTTTTTTTGACAAAAGTTGATAAATTTGGAATGATAACTATTTATGCTATGATCGTTGGATTGTTTTTGTGGATTACAGGAATGGGATACTGGCCGTTTATTTTTGGAATTATATGTGGTGTTATTACAGACCTTATTGTAAAATCGGGAAATTATAAAAGCAGTAAGAAAGATATATTAAGTTGTGGAGTATTTAATCTGATCATATTTGGAAACTTTATTCCAATGTTTATGAATATTGAGGCATATTTCAGTACGCGTCAGAGTTTTGGACAGGAGTATATCACTAAAATGACAGATATATTTGCGAACTCATGGCTGATTCCATTACTTATTGCAGCATGCGTGATTTGTGGATGGATCGGAGGAGTATTTGGAAAATCATTGTTGAAAAAGCATTTTGAGAAAGCGGGAATTGCATAATGATACATACATACGTCACATTTGATCCAAGAACGAAAATGCTTCTTTTAATGACAATGGCAATATTTGTTCTGGGAGGAGCAGGAGATAAATTATTTGGTGCGTACCTTCCGTTATTCTGTCTGCTTCCGTTCGTGCTTTTTATACTTGCAGGTAAGTGGAAAAGAGCAGCAGGATACATCATTTTGTACAGTGTATTTTATTTGCTGACAGTGTTTGTGCTGCCTCATATGACAGGTTTTATTGGATTTATATTGCTTGCTTTCTGCGGGATTATGACAAGGTTTCTGCCGGGAATCATGGCTGGAACCTATCTGATGCAGACAACAACAGTAAGTGAGTTTTCTTCGGCTATGAGCAGGATGCATGTTACGGATAAGCTGACCATACCACTTTCTGTTATGTTTCGTTTTTTTCCAACGATTGCGGATGAATTCCAGGCAATCAATGATGCGATGCGTATGCGGGATATTCGCTTCGGCGGGAAAAATATAGATAAAATGATAGAGTACAGACTGATTCCACTTATGGTCTGCTCCGCAAAAATTGGAGAGGAGCTCAATGCCGCAGCTATTACACGGGGACTTGGCGGTGATGTAAAGCGGACCAATGTGTGCCGGATTGGTTTTCATTTTCAGGACTATATTGTAGTACTTATTTGCTTTATTCCTTATGTAATATGGATCGTTTCAATGATTTCAAGATTATTTATGTAATATATAGATAAAACCGCATGATGTCATGATATTGGCAGAGTGCGGTTTTGTTATAAATGGAGGATATTATGATACAGATAGAAAATGTCAGTTTTCAGTATAATAATTCGGAAAAAGGAGCGTTAAAAGATGTTTCGATTTCAGTTGATAAAGGAGAATGTGTTTTGTTATGTGGGGCTTCAGGTTGTGGAAAGACAACAATAACGCGCCTTATAAATGGTCTTATCCCACATTTTTATGAAGGAGAGTATAGCGGAAATGTCAGCGTTTATGGAATGAATGTGCAGAGTGAAGAACTATATAATATATCAAAAAAGGTGGGTAGTGTATTTCAGAATCCAAGAAGTCAGTTTTTCTGCATGGATACAACAAGTGAAGTTGCGTTTGGATGCGAAAATATGGGACTTGTAGAAAACGATATTAACGAACGTGTAAAACTGGCTGTAAGCGAACTGGAAATGGAAAATCTTATGGACAGAGATATTTTTAAATTGTCAGGCGGTGAGAAGCAGAGAGTTGCCTGTGGTTCTGTAACTGCGATGCAGCCCGACGTATTTGTACTTGATGAACCAACATCAAATCTGGATAAAGAATCCATAGAAAGACTAAAAAATACGCTTTTACTCTGGAAAAAGCAGGGAAAAACAATCGTGATAGCGGAGCATAGGTTGTATTGGCTTAAGGAAATATGTGACCGTGTAGTCTATCTTGAACATGGAAGAATTATGTTTGATATCACAATGCAGGAATTTCTGAAATTTTCAGAGCAAAAGCTGCAAAATCTCGGACTTCGTACAATGCAGCCACATTGTGATGAAAGCAGTAAAAGACATGAGTATATTGCCAAAAAGTCGGACATAGTACTGAAAAATTATTATTTTTCCTATGGAGAAAAAAAGGTACTGGAGTTTGGAGATATGCAGCTCCCAAAGAATGAACTTATAGCAATTACAGGACAAAACGGAGCAGGAAAATCTACGTTCGTCAGATGCTTTTGCGGATTGGAGAAAAAATTTAAGGGACAGACGGTCATAGAAGAGAAGCAGTATAAACCAAAGGAAATGCTCCGTAAATGTTATCTTGTAATGCAGGATGTAAATCATCAGCTTTTCTGTGAATCTGTAGAAGATGAAGTTCTTCTTGGAGCATCGGATACCGGGAAAGAGATACAGGAAAGAGCCAGAGAAATTATGCAAAAACTTGGTATATGGGAATTTCGTGATAAACATCCGATGTCATTATCCGGTGGTCAGAAACAGCGTGTGGCTATTGCATCGTCTGTGCTTGCAGAAAAGGAGATACTGATATTTGATGAGCCGACGAGCGGTCTGGATTATTGTCATATGGTAAGTACTGCACAGCTGTTTAAAGAACTTCGTGACATGGGTAAAAGTATTTTTATTATCACCCATGACAGGGAATTGATTGAAAGATGTTGTAATTATGAACTTTATGTGGCTGATCGACAGGCGATATTGTATGGATTATAAATATTCCGCAAATAAAATTGAGAACTATGAATCGTAAGAGTCTGATGTCATCTGGTCTCGACAACGAGAGCACCCGGAATAAATTAAAAGAATTGGCATTGTACGATTCGGAAACAAATGAAACAGTGGTTCTATGTCAAGATTTAGTACAAGTTAAAATGAGAAATTTTTCCCCATTTTAACCCGCCAGAAGCTCAGCCTC
>ENA-UEPI01000158-UEPI01000158.1-human-gut-metagenome-genome-assembly--contig:-NODE-158-length-58031-cov-16.395917_pt1 | contig 58031 bp, 54 predicted proteins | sample MGYA00242899_ERZ507914 | MGnify/ENA primary metagenome ERZ507914 (study PRJEB26167, sample SAMN06115442) | human gut metagenome | host: Homo sapiens | place: China:Chongqing | collected 2015-07-28...
ATGGCCGCGTAGCTCAACTGAATAGAGTAGCTGACTACGGATCAGCCGGTTACAGGTTTGAATCCTGTCGCGGTCACACAATAAAGCCCTTACCTATTTGGTGAGGGCTTTATTATTTTATTCTTATTTAATAATAAGAATAGGTGTATTAGAATGGAAAAGCATCTTTCGTGCAATGCTAGGATTAAACAAGCGGGCAAAGATATTACGTTTATAATTCGAAGTACATATCACATCTATACCATTTTCCTGCACAAACTGATCCAGATTGCCCAGCAAATGATCTTCATCAATATTCAAGTAAGTAAACTCAAGCTGTGGATATTGTTTCTTAAAATACTCTTTGATACCCGCCAGTTTAATTTCATTCCATGTACGCTTTTCTTCGTGAGAATTCACATGGATAAAGGAAATCTCAAACTTATTGTCTTTAAAAGTAGTTATCAATGAATCGAAAGCGATCAAGTCACGCTGGTCGAAACTGGTAAACAAAGCAATCTTATGAATATTCTCAAGAGATTTCTCCGGTGCATTCTCTGGAATTGCATACACAAATGAACGGCTCCGTTCAATAACTTCAGCGGTCACACTTCCTATCAGATTCAGATCTTTCTGATGCTCACCACGAGTACCCATGACGACAATCAGAGGTTTCTCCTGACGAATATAGTATAATATTTCTTCTTCCGGTATTCCTTCACGCAACACACATGTATATTTTACATTCGGATATTCTCCGTTCTGTATCTTTTCATTTATATTCTCCGATAATTTATTCAACTGTTTATGTATGTTTTCTATCATTCCTTTAACCGTTGTCACATCATTTCCTGACGGAACCTGATAGTTTTCTATGTCATACTGCAAACTAGGAATATAAATCGGTGTGAAATGAACATGCAATAAAACAACTTCTGCATGCATACGCGAAGCTACATTGAAGCCAAAATCACATGCTTTAAGAGAATAAGCTGAAAAATCAACAGGAATCAGCACTTTAGGAACTTTTTCAGAGTCGGAGTCAGCAGATTTCTCTTCCAGAATCTCAGAAGACAGCCACGAAGAACTTTCTATAATTTTCAAGGCACGAGGCAAATCACTTTCCTTAATACGTACTCTTACTCCCGATGAAATTACCGGCTGGATGAGATTCACATTATGAATGTACGATTCTATACCTTCACTTTCGAGTACAGATTTCAGGATTTGTGCTTTCGAATAGGTAAGAATGGATAATGTAATGAGTTTATCTTCCATAGACTAAAGTTTTAAAAGGTTTCACACAGAATCATACTTAACAAAAAATCCTAATCAGTAAAATACATACCGATTAGGATTTTGCACTTATTGTCAGCTTTAGGCTGTTTGCTCTTTCAGAATTGCTATTGCTTTATCAAGCACGGTCGTATCGTCCAACATCACCAACCCACCGTCTGGACCGGGTTCCAGATGGATACCTACGCTTTTGCCATCCTTAAAATTATGTCCACCGAAGAAGTTACGTACGGTTTCTACACTCAAGTTTAATTCATCGGCAATGCGATGCATGCTTCCGCTGGGTAATGAATCCTTAATTTTACGAAGTTCATTGAATGTTATCGTTCTGTTCATAGTAATCAAAATTTAAAGTGTTAGACAAAATCTTTTGTTAATTCACGATATAAATGTAATGAAAGAAAATGAATAAGCAAACAAAAATTTAACTTTTTTGCTATACCTGCAATTATTTTGCTCAGAAATAAAAGGATTTGCAAACAACTAATGCAGCCACTACTGCATAGAAATAAGTCAATAACAGAACGGTATGAAACACTTTGATATCAGTTATCTCAAAACCTGTGATAGTATATTGTCCAGAAACATATTGGGCCTGATCAAAATATTTTTTCTCGATAAATGCATACAGCCAGTAAACCAATGAAGCTATTACACATCCTGCAACAGCACCACAAATAATATCTCCCGGATAATGTACTCCTAAATATATACGTGAAAAAGATGGTATCAGTGCCCATATATACATAATGACAGTCATCCAGCAATTACGTATGAGCAAAGCTACAAAGGTAGCTACAGCAAATGTATTGGCAGCATGGCTTGATATAAATCCATATGCTCCTCCCCTATAGCCATTCACGACATTCACCATATACATTATTTCCGGATCCTGAGCCGGACGGAAACGCATAAACAAGGGTTTGCAAAGCCCTGAAGAGAACTGATCGGCAAGCGTTACAGTCAAAACCAGCATCACGAGTATAAGCAACCCTTGAGTAAATTTGGTATTCTTGAATATGATATACAGCAACATAGCACCAACCGGAATCCATATCTTTGTTCCGGAAACAGTCCACATAAATCCGTCCCAGAACAAGGAAGAACTTCCGTTCAGAGTTAATAACAATTCTTTATCTGCTTCAATCAGTTGCTGTATATCAATCATAAATATCTGTTATTACAGAAAATAATCAGATAACTTCTATTGCCGAAACAGGAAGCCATCCTTTTTTTCCATCTTCCAGACGGATTTCTTTCCATCCTTTCATGGAATTGTCTTCTATATATACCTTAGTACCTTCATGCAGTACAAACAGGTCTGTTCCACTTTCGTTCGGAGTACTTTTAACTGTAATGCTTGGCGACATAACGATAGCTCCTGTACGGTTCAGCAATTCGTCTTTCTGTTCGCTTGCGAAGAAGTTTGCACATACAGCTACGACTAAAAATATGATAGCTGCAATGAAGCCTATCTTCTTGAATACAATTCTATTACCAAATATATACAGTGCCAGTCCAGCCAAAAGGAGAAGAAACGCTATGATAGCAGTTACCCCCCATCCGCTTTCACTCATGCAGTTAGTCAGCGATTTTACCCATGTCACAATAAAAACTTCACTTGTAGGAGTAACCTGATCAACTGTTTTACTTCTTGCCATTTCCAGATTGAAACGAATATCGGCATCTCCTGGATTCATCAGTAGCGCACGTTCATAGTTTAATACGGCCTTAGCGATATTTTTATTCTTATAATAACTGTTTCCCAAATTATAATAAATATCAGCCGACTCACCTTCTGAAGCCAAAATAGCTTCATATTTTTCTATCGCATCCGCAAACTTATTTTCCTGATAATCTTTGTCTGCTTCAGCCTTTGTAACAGAGGCAGAAGCAAACTGAAAGAGTCCGATCAGGAATGCTATTATTATAGATAGTCTTTTCATATCAATTTTTGTTGTTCGGTCTGTTGTTAATGTTTGATACTATTCTCCATTTTACTGATAGCTTCTACCGATGTAGTATAAACTTTATCCATTGCTTCGTTTTCATCTCCCGGAGCATAACGAGCAAATTCACATTCATTCAAGGCATTGATAAAGTCTTTTATTACATCATCAGCAACTCCGTATTTCGCCAGCTCGGCTTCTATATTATCTTTCGAAAGTTGTGAAACCGGAATACTCAGCTTGTCACTGATATATCCCCACAAAGCTTTCAATACTTCATCATAGAACTCATTTTTACGATTTTCTGCCAATAGTTTTCCGGCAAGCTTCATTCTCTTGGTTGCCACTTTATTTGCTTTCTTGGTCTTTACTTTAGCCACATTTGCATTTTCGGCCGCCTGCTTACGGAAAAATACCACCAGTCCCACGAACAAAACAAATGGTATGATATACCATAAATAGTAACTGATTGTTCCGAAGAAGACATCACCCTTTGGCATAAGCTTCGTATCGCCCAACTTTATAAATCGGATATCTTGGCCCAATACCTTTACATTTTCCTTGTTCGTAAAGTCTGCAATTACCTGATCGGCATTTCCTTTACCTTTTGCTACATTAATATTGTAAGCCTCAGTTTTCAGCGTTTTATACGAATTTGTCTTTAAATCGAAATATGTAAACTCAACAGGTGGAATCGTAAAGTTTCCAGCATGACGCGGAATGGCCAGATATTCTATTGTCTGACTGCCGGTAAGCCCGCTTCGTGATACATCGAAATTATTTGTAACCTTAGGATCGTAAACTTCAAAGTCTTCAGGGAATTTCACTTCCGGAGTACTTATCAGTTTCATATTTCCTGATCCGTTGATAGTCAGTTTAATAGTAACAGCATCATTCGTCTTTACATCTTTTGCATTGATAGAAGACGAAAGAGTAAATTCACCTACACCTCCTGAGAAGTTTTCAGGCTTTGCCGGAAGAGGCTGCACGTTTATAGTCAGTTTAGGAGTTACAATTTTCTTCTTCACTTCCCGATAACCACCTCCATTGAAGAAAGCATCAAACGGATCATCTGAAATTGTCTGTACAGCTACAACTCCTTCGAAAGTTATTGAAGGTATCTCAAGCTTACCTGTTTGCTGTGGGAACAATATATACTGACTCCAGACTGTCGTGTTATAGTTACGTCCTTTATAGTGTTCCAATGAGAAAGTCTTTTGCTGAGGCAATTCTATTTCTTGCGTATGGCACCCTTTCAAGTCCGGCATTTTACCAAACAGCTGACGAAGATTTACAAGCGTATATACTTTATAAGTCAGCAAGATAGCTTCCTGTTCGTGTACAGTGGTCTTGCTGGCAGTTGCTGTAATAAACAAATCATTGTTAGTTATACGTCCGCTCGCAACTTGACTTGCACTCTGAGAAGAACTTCCCTGGCTGCTTTTAACATTTCCAGCCGACTGATCGGGAGGAAGGACCTTTATAGTTATGGCATTAGAAAATATCTTCTCACCTTCGGCTTCGATACTGGCTGCCGGTATCGTGTAAGTTCCCGCATCACCTGCCATCAATATGTAAGTATACGTAATAGAACTGCTTGAAGATACCTTGCCATTAATAATTTGCGTACTACTCTGCTGAGAACGGCTCGGCCCCATCAGCACATCAAATCCTTTTGTTATAGAAGGAGCGCGAAAATCCTTCACTTTTTGTGTGTTGACCGTAAATGTCAAGCGAAATTGATCCCCGCTTACTACCACATCGGGAGCTTCAGCCGTCAAAGTCGCTTTTTTATCTGCCCATGCATATACTGTAGTAAGAATCAACAGTAGAAAGAAAGTAAATTTCCTCATCATTTCCTTATTTCGTTTATATAATTATTCACCTAAAATTACCAGTCTTTTTCCAATTTACGTCCTTGAACCTGAACAGCTTTCTTCACCTTGTCCTGTACGTTCTTTTCGTCCTGCATGGCAGCTTTCAACAGTTGTTCCGCATTTTCTTTCGACATTTGGTTTTCATTCTGCTGCTGTTGCTGGTTGTTCTGCTGTTGGTCTTTCTTATCTTGTTCCTGCTGGTCTTTATTCTGTTGTTGTTCGTCTTTTTTCTGATCTTGCTTCTGATCCTTTTCCTGATTCTGATCTTGCTGCTGTTGCTGGTCTTTCAGCTGCTTTTGAGCAAGTGCCAGATTATATCGGGTTTCATCATCTTTCGGATTATTCCTCAGAGCCTGTTTATATGCTTCGATACATTGAGGCAACTGCTTCGAAGATTGCAGAATCACTCCCATATTATGATAAATCTGCGCCAGTTTAGCCTTGTCTTTCTCTACACGCGATGCTGCTTCAAACTGTTCCATAGCTTCCTTTGCCTTCTGCTGCATCAAGAGAGCATTTCCCAGATTGTACATCGCATCCGTAGACTTCGGTTCAAGCTCCAGTGCTTTACGATAATCGACTTCCGCTTTTACAAAAGTGCTGTCTTTATATAGCTTATTTCCACTGCGCAAATAGTCACGTTCTGTTTTCTGTCCGTAAACTGCAACAGAAACAAACATGAGTCCCAGCATCATATATTTTTTCCGCAACATAAAATCAATTCTGTTTAAAGAGTTTTATATTCTTGAATAGTGGATTCTTACGCTCCAGCAACATTAAATCTGCTGCAAGCAAAATCAAGGCGAGCCATGCCAATACCTGGAACTGCTCATCAAACTCTGTAAAGACCTGAGTCTCCACATCAGCCTTAGCCAATTTGCTTATTTCTGCATTCAATGCCCGTTCTGCATTATTTGTATTATCTACCCGAACATAGATGCCATTACCTGCTTTTGCTATCTCCTGACACATCTGTTCATTCAAGCGGGTTACGATAACATTGCCATCCTTATCTCTACGGAACTCATTCGTTCCTTCTGCCGGAATGGGCGCTCCATCAGGAGAACCAACTCCCAACACAAATACGCGAACACCTTTCTTGGCAGCTTCCTGCGCTGCTTCGACAGCTCCACCTTCATGGTTTTCTCCATCAGTTATAAGTACAATGGCACGACCGACTCCTTCATTTGGAGTAAAACTTTTCATAGCCAGATTAATGGCTCCGGCGATATCTGTTCCTTGTGTTGAGATAAGTGAAGGATTAATGGTTTCCAAAAACATTTTGGCAGAAATATAATCGCTTGTGATAGGCAACTGGGTAAAAGCCTCTCCCGCAAACACAATCATGGCAACTTTATCATTATTGAAAGTTTCCACCAAACGGGAAATTAATTTCTTCGATTTTTCCAGACGGCTGGGAGTAACATCCTGAGCCAGCATAGAATTGGATATATCGAGTGCTACAACAGTTTCAACTCCCTGACGTTTTACAGTTTCCATTTTTGATCCGAACTGAGGGCGGGCCAACATAAAAATAACCATAGCCAGTGCTGCAAAAACGAGCCAGAACTTTACATCCGGACGGTATTTCGATACATCAGGCATAAGATGCGCCAACAACTCCGGATCACCATATTGGGCAATCTTTTTACGTCGGCGATAATTGGAATAGAGATATAGCCCTACCAATATCGGCAATATGATAAGTAGATATAAATAAACAGGTTCTCCAAATCGAAACATAATTATTCTTGAATTTAAGGTATTTTCTTTAATACTGTATTACGCAGCAAAATTTCCAATAAAATACAGAAGAAAGCAATCAAAGCAAAAGTAGCATAAGCTTCTTCCCGCTTACTGAATTCTTTGACGTTCAGTTTTGTTTTTTCCAGCTTATCTATTTCTCTGTAGACTTCCTCCAGTTTTGAATTGCTGGTAGCACGGAAATAATTTCCGTTTGTTGTTCCGGCAATTTGGGTCAGTGTTTGTTCGTCAATCTCTACTGGAACATTGACATACTGAACTCCTGCATAGGTCTGCATTGGATAAGGAGCTGTTCCGTTCGTACCCACTCCGATAGTATAAACACGGATACCAAACTGTTTAGCTATTTCAGCCGCAGTCAGTGGAGAAATATCTCCGCGGTTATTACTACCATCTGTCAGCAAAATGATGACTTTCGATTTAGCCTTACTGTCTTTCAGTCGGCTAATTGCATTGGCAAGTCCCATACCGATAGCAGTACCATCTTCTATCATTCCACGCTGAGCGATATCACCTTTGATACTATTAAATAAATTCAATAATACCCCATGATCTACCGTAAGCGGACATTGGGTAAATGCCTCTCCAGCAAAGACAGTCAGACCGATGTTATCATTTGGACGCCCATTTATAAATTCAGCAGCTACTTGTTTAGCAGCCTCCAAACGGTTGGGTTTCAAATCTTCAGCAAGCATACTGGTTGATACGTCCACTGCCAGCATGATATCGATACCTTCTATTTCTGTATTTTGCCAGTTATCAGTTGTCTGAGGACGCGCCAACACTAATACAATCATGACAAAGGCTACAATTCTCAAAACAAAAGGGGCATGAAGAAGATAAATCTTCCAGCTCTTCGGCGCATTCATATACATGCGGGTAGAAGATACCTGCATAGTAGGCTCTGTTTTCTTTCTACGCATGAAGTACCATACGATATATGGTATCAGCAGAAGCAACAAAAACAGATATTCCAGATTTGCAAAAATCATAGTTCTTACACAAGTTAAATGTTAAAAAAAGAGGTCGATTATGTGGCAAATAACCAAATACAGGCAAACTACAGCACCAATACTTACCACTGAAATACTGCATAGAAGCGCAATTCTACCTTGTTTTGAACGCTTCTCTTCTACCCTGATTTCTGTTGGTTCTTTCTTCACATTCGGATCTTCTTCCACTTTGGTTTGATTAATAAAATCAACGGCATTCACCAGATTCATGTCATTTTCATTCATCATAGGTGCATGCTTAGCAAATTTTACAAGATCGGCCGTCATAAACAGAGTCTTCAAGTCACTGATTGACTGTTGATCTTTTACTTCCAACAAATGTTCAATGATTTCCGAAGATGTCATTTCCAGCGCATTGAATCCAAAGCGATCTTTTATATATGTACGAAGTACCTCGGTCAACTCCGTATAATACAGTTTCGGATCTTCACGTCGCACTTGTTTGTCAGCCTTAATCTCCTCAATCTTCTTCATGGCAGCTTGATGAGGAGGTAATTTAGGTTCAATTTTAATAATCTTGATAATAGGCTTGTTATCGCGGTAACGAATGATAAAGAACACAGCTGCCGCACCCAATATCAGCATAGCAAGTGCTGAATAAACCAACGGAGCAAGATCATTCCAAGTTATAGGCACTTCCCGAATATCTTTTGGTCCAAAGAACTGATCCGGATGTAAAGTATCTACCGGAATCGAATAAACTTTCAACGCCAAAGCTTTCGAACGGTATGCCTGATCGTTTACCAGAACCTCAAAAGGAGGAAGATAATACAATGCAGAGTCAAATGAAGTAATCGTATACTCTTGTGAGATCAGCCAGCGCTTATCATTATTCAGCAGCTGAGTATCAGGCTTTGCAACATCCAGAATTTCAACACCTGTAACCAATGTATCACGAAGTAACGGCAAACGCAACTTCTGATTAGCATCCATGCTTACCTGAAGTTTTATTTTTGCTTGCTCGCCGATAAGAAGCTGTAAAGAGTCGATGGTAGCTTCTACCGTAACTTGTGCTTTTACAGCTGGAGCTGCAATAAACAAAAGCAACGCACACCATAATGCCTTCACATATCTCTTGCTACTATTGTATTTCATAATTATTTTAGTTTCGTTTCGCAAATAAATTAAGCAATGCTTTCACATAATCCTGATCAGTACGTACCGATACAGCATCCACATTGCTATGAGTGAATATCTCATGAAGCTTTTGCTGACGAGATTTCCACCATTCGTGATGAGTTTTCCGTAAAGATTTTGATGAGGTATCAATCCATTGCTCGTGGCCAGTTTCAGCATCTCTTACTTTCATAAGACCTACATCCGGTAGCTCTTCCAAACGACGGTCGTATACCTGCAGAGCTACTACGTCATGTTTTCTGTTGGCAATCGTCAATGCATTCTGAAAATCACGGTCATCTATAAAGTCGCTCAACATGAATGCCGTACAACGTTTCTTCAAAACGTTTGTCAGATACTCAATGGCACACTGAATATTTGTACGTGTACTCTCCGGCTTAAAGTCCAGCAATTCACGAATGATATACAAAATGTGTTTACGTCCTTTTTTCGGAGGAATAAATTTCTCGATACGGTCTGAAAAGAAAATCACACCAATCTTATCGTTATTCTGGATAGCCGAAAAAGCCAGGGTAGCCGCAATTTCCGCAACCATATTTTTCTTCAGCTGCTTCACTGTACCAAAATCCAAACTGTTCGAAACATCGACCAGCAACATGACAGTCAGTTCACGTTCTTCCTCGAAAACCTTTACGAATGGCTTGTCAAAGCGAGCGGTTACATTCCAGTCTATATCGCGCACATCATCGCCATACTGATATTCACGTACCTCGGAAAAGGCCATTCCCCTGCCCTTAAAAGCCGAGTGATACTGGCCGGCAAAAATATTGCTGGAAAGCCCTCGTGTCTTGATTTCTATCTGACGAACGCGTTTTAATAGTTCACTTGTTTCCATTCTATTTTCGGATTACGCTTTGTATTTCCAAAGCAAAATACACCAAATATTACATATCATTTACTTAATGATATGCTTTCTTCTCCAACCTGAGCAATCTGAATCCAAATTGCTCAGGCAAAGTATTCTTTATCGTTCCGATAAATGATTAGGGCACTTCTACTTTATTCAAGATCTTGCTTACAATCTCATCAGAAGTAACATTGGTAGCTTCGGCTTCATAAGTCAAGCCAATACGATGACGAAGCACGTCATGAGCAACAGCACGAACATCTTCCGGAATCACATATCCACGACGTTTGATGAAAGCATAGCTTCGTGCGGCCAATGCCAGATTAATAGATGCACGAGGAGATCCTCCGAAACCTATCAGGCCTTTCAGATCCTTCAAATCATATTTCTCCGGATAACGAGTAGCAAATACAATGTCTGCAATATACTGCTCAATCTTTTCATCCAGATAAACCTGATGAACAACCTTACGAGCTTCCATGATATCTTCTGCCTTCAAAATTGGAGAAATCTTAATTTTATCACCTGATATATTCTGGCGAATAATCTTCTTTTCTTCTTCCAGCTTCGGATAGTCAATGATTACCTTCAACATGAAACGGTCCACCTGTGCTTCAGGCAATGGATAAGTACCTTCTTGTTCGATCGGGTTTTGAGTTGCCATTACCAAAAATGGTTCAGGCAAGCGGAAAGTTTCTTTACTTAATGTAACCTGACGTTCCTGCATAGCTTCCAGCAAAGCACTCTGTACTTTCGCAGGAGCACGGTTAATTTCATCAGCAAGAACAAAATTTGCAAAAATAGGACCTTTGTTTGTAACGAACTGCTCATCTCGCTGGCTGTATATCATTGTACCCAACACATCGGCAGGAAGCAAGTCTGGGGTAAACTGAATACGACTGTATTTAGAGTCGATTAACGATGCCAGCGTTTTGATTGCCAATGTTTTTGCCAATCCAGGAACACCTTCCAGCAAAATATGTCCGTCGGCCAATAAACCGATTAATAATGATTCAACCAAATGTTTTTGACCAACAATCACCTGATCCATACCAGCCATCAGGTTGGTCACGAATGCACTCTGACGTTCAATGCGCTCGTTTAATTCACGAATGTCAATAGCTTCAGCCATAATTTCTTTATTTTTATGTTTTCAAATATACATTTTAACTACCGGTCAACTGACCTTTTTTTATCGAAGCCAAAAGTACGGCATTATATTAACAGAAGCAACTAATTTTTATTAAAAAAACTAGTTGCTTCTATCGTTTAAGTCTTATTGGATTAAAGATATTTAAATAATATCGAAACGTATGCCGTTATTTCTTATCAGCCTTAGGTGACAATTCCGGTATTTTCATCGTAGTTCTAACAGGAACCATATCTGCATTTTTAATTATATCTTTATTATGTTGTACCAAATAAGGCCATAATTTTTTATTTCCATAAAATTTGAATGCGACACGCACCAGACTTTCTCCCGGTCTGATGGTATAAGTGGTTTTTGTACCTGTAATAGCATACTCAACCGTATCTGCCAAGGTTTCCCGTTTCACAACTGGAGTGATTGTTTTTTCTGGTGTCGGACTCATTGCTACAGATTCACGCACAGTGTCTTCCTTTGCATGCGGAATCTGCTGAGTTTGAATTACCGAATCCTTCTGGATTGGTTTACGAACAATAGTATCTTGCTTCAAGCCAGAGGCCTGCTTCTCCATAAGAATCCCAACTACAGATTCAGGAATATACCTTCTTCCTGAAAACATACTCCATACGACAATACCTCCTAAAATAACTCCAGCCAACAAAACTGTAGCCAACATGCACCATGGTAAACGAAATATATTCTTTCGAACAGGTTCCTCCTTAATCTCCGGAAGTTCATCTTGAGGCATTTGCATAACATTTTCCGAAACATCTTCCTGCTTATCAGATTTTTCTTCTATAGCAACAGCTTCCACTGTTACTTCGGGAGATGTTTGTGTACTACCCTCTAAACAAGAATGAGATGCTTCTTCTGCTTCTACAAAAGCTGTTTCAACAGTTTCTTCCTCTTGCCCTTCTGTATCATCTTCCAACTCAGAAGTTTCCTCTAAATCATCAAAATGAGTGTTTTCATTAAGCAAAACTGTTTCAAAATGACTAAAAGGCTTGTTTACGGTTTCCCTCATCGTTGAATCTGGAGTAAACGAAATACGTGAGTGTTCTCGTATTTCAATCCTCTCCCCCGTATTTATGTCGATACTTTCACGGGCATCAACCTCTATCAGCTTAAAAGTCCCCAGTCCCTTAATCTTTACATATTTATCAGATATTACAGATTCTTCGACAAGAGCAAAAAGAGTCCTTACAAATGCTTCTGCATCTGCCGGATTCATTTCATGGCGTTGCGCTAGCAAATCAGCCAAGTCCTGCTGTGTGAATTTATCACTCATTATCGGAGATTTTCTTTAATCGTTCTTTCCAGAGATTACTAGGTCTGAAATTCAAAATCAATTTAGGAGGAACAAGGAAGCGTTGTTTAGTAACAGGATTTACAGTAATTCGCTCCATTTTCTTCTTGACTTCAAATGTTCCAAAGTCCTGAATAGCGATTACTTTCCCTTCTTGTAACTCTTCACCCATTATTCCGGTAACTGATGTCAGCAACCGTGCCGCATCCTTGTTGGTATATCCCAAGCGGCGTGACAATTCGCCTATCAACTCTTTATTGTTCATGTCTTCCGCTTAATTATTTAAAAACTATACTAACGTTGCATATAAATCAAAATCGTCTGCATCATAAACCTTCACCTGATGGAATGATCCTGTACGAAGCATTCTGCCTTCATCTTTGATCAAGACTTCCGGATCCACTTCAGGCGAATCAAACTCTGTACGACCAATGTAATAATCACCTTCCTTGCGGTCAATGATTACTTTAAATTCCTTTCCAATTTTATTATGGCTCAATTCATTTGATATTTCCTGCTGTATTTCCATCAGTTCATCCAGACGCTTCTGTTTCACTTCTTGTGGAATATCATCTTTATAATGCTTTGCAGAGTAAGTTCCTTCTTCTTCCGAATAGGCAAATGCTCCCATACGATCAAAACGCGCTTTACGGACAAACTCTTTAAGCTCCTCAAAATCCTGATCTGTTTCTCCTGGATGGCCTACCATCAACGTTGTGCGCAGATGAATTCCCGGAACCTCTTTACGAAACTCCTCTATCAACTGATATGTTTCCTCTTTTGTTACGTGACGACGCATCTTCGACAACATATTATCACTGATATGCTGTAAGGCAATATCCATGTATTTGCACACATTATCATGTTCACGCATCACACGGAACAGTTCTTTTGGGAAATGTGCAGGATAAGCATAATGCAAACGTATCCATTTCACACCTGGAATTTCAGCCATACGTTCTATGAGCTCCGGAAGCATTTGCTTTTTATACAGATCAACGCCATAGTAAGTTAATTCCTGAGCGATAACCTGAAACTCTTTTACGCCCTCTGAAACGAGCAAACGTACCTCGTCCAATATTTCCTCCATAGGACGGGATACATGCTTTCCTGTTATAATAGGAATCGCACAATATGAACATTTACGGTCACAGCCTTCTGATATTTTCAAATAGGCATAATGCTTAGGTGTTGTCAGATGACGCTCTATAGCAAAATCTGAATGATATGTCTTACCTAAATCTGCCAATAGTTCATTCCAGTTAAACTTACCATAGAATTTATCTACTTGAGGAATTTCTACCTGCAGTTCTTTCAAGTACCGTTCCGAAAGACATCCCATCACATAAAGCTTCTTCAAACGTCCTTCTTCCTTAGCCTGGCAGAACTCAAGAATCATATTTATTGATTCCTCCTTAGCATCACCTATGAATCCGCACGTATTTATGACTGCAATTTCCCCTTGAGGATTTTCACTGTCATGAGTAACTTTATATCCATTGGCTTCAAGCTGTTTCATCAGCTTCTCCGAATCAACAAGATTCTTGGAGCACCCTAGCGTAATAATGTCTATTGTATTTTTTCTCATTTGTTAGCTGTACCAAACAATGAATCAACAAATTCTCGGCGACGGAAGATCTGTAAATCTTCTATACCTTCGCCCAAACCAATATATTTAACAGGTATCTTAAACTGATCAGAGATACCAATTACAACTCCTCCCTTCGCTGTACCGTCAAGCTTTGTTATCGCCATTGCATTCACCTCTGTTGCCAGTGTAAACTGCTTGGCTTGTTCAAAAGCATTCTGTCCTGTAGAACCATCCAGCACCAACAATATTTCATGCGGAGCATCTGGAACAACTTTCTGCATTACATTTTTAATCTTAGTCAGCTCGTTCATCAGGCCTATTTTATTATGCAAACGTCCGGCTGTATCAATAATAACCACATCGGCATTATTGGCAACAGCAGAGCTTAAAGTATCAAAAGCGACAGAAGCAGGATCAGATCCCATTTTTTGTTTTATAACAGGAACTCCTACACGCTCTCCCCAAATCACCAACTGTTCTACGGCGGCGGCACGGAAAGTATCGGCAGCACCCAGATAAACAGACTTCCCTGCTTTTTTAAACTGATAAGCCAGTTTACCGATGGTGGTAGTCTTTCCTACTCCATTCACTCCGACTACCATTATCACGTAAGGCTTTTTCCCTTCGGGAACAGTAAATTCTTCTGAATCGACCGTATTGTTTTCAGTAAGCAGAGCAGCAATTTCTTCACGCAAAATATTATTAAGCTCTTGCGTATTTACATATTTATCTTGAGCAACTCTTTTTTCGATGCGTTTAATAATCTTCAGTGTTGTTTCCACTCCAACATCAGAAGTTATCAGAACCTCTTCCAGATTATCCAACACTTCATCGTCCACTTTAGACTTTCCGGCAACAGCACGAGCTATCTTACCAAAAACACTTTCTTTTGTTTTGGATAAACCTTTGTCCAAAGTTTCCTTCTTTTCCTTCGAAAAAAAACTAAAAAATCCCATACGGCTTATGTTTATTATCTATTTATGATACAAAGATATAACTATTCTTGTTCACTCACAAATAAATATTATATCATTATTTACGACACCAGATCCTGTAAAGCATATTATCCATCCTCACAAGAGAATAGAAACAATAAAAAAAGTTCCCTTTGTCTTCCGACAAAAGGAACTTTTTTATCTATCAGAAAATAATATTATTTCTTAAAGAAGTCCTGAACTTTTTCGTTAGGAACCATTTGTTCATCAAAAACATAAGCACCAGTCTTAGGTGACTTAACCATTTTGATAACCTTAGTATAAGAACGTCCTTCTTTACCTGTCTGAAGGGTTGCGACTGTTTTCTTTGCCATGGTTTCTTATTATTTAATTTCTTTATGTACTGTTACTCTTTTCAAAATAGGATTGTACTTTTTCAATTCCAATCTTTCAGCGGTATTTTTTCTGTTTTTTGTAGTAATATAACGAGAAGTTCCCGGCATACCGCTATCCTTCATTTCTGTGCATTCAAGGATTACCTGTACTCTATTACCCTTAGCTTTCTTAGCCATAGTCTTTCTCTCCTTTTAATTAACCAATAATTTTGATAGTTTTCCAATCACAGTAACCTTTAGCAACAGCTTCATTCAGCGCAGCGTCCAGGCCTTTTTTGTTAATAACTCGCAAGCCGTTAGCACAGATATTCAGGCTAATCCAGCAATCCTGTTCTACATAGTAGAATTTCTTAGTAAACAAGTTCACATCGAAAGTTCTTTTAGTTCTTCTCTTTGAGTGTGAAACATTGTTGCCAATCATGGCTTTCTTTCCGGTAATTTGACAAATTTTCGACATTTCTATCTAGTTTTTATAGTTTTATTCCTATTTCTCTCAAACGGAGTGCAAAATAAGTGATTTTATTTTATATACACAAGCTTTTCTGTAACTAATTATCGTTTTATCACTCATTTTCTTGATTTTGGCAGAGTTCAAGCAATAATTGCAGGGCTTTTTTAGTTGCAGCCTGTATATTTTTCTCTCTTCCCTCGTCCTCTGTCAACTTTGCAGTAATTACTTTTTCGCTATTACCTGCAGCAATCCAGATTGTACCGACCGGTTTTTCTGGGGTTCCTCCTGCCGGACCAGCTATACCTGATGTAGCCATTGCGTAATCAACCTCAAGTGTCTGCATTGCGCCTTTTACCATTTCTACAACAGTTTCTTCACTTACAGCTCCACATTGTTCCAAAGTTTCAGCTTTTACATGAAGTAAATCCTGCTTTACTTTATTGTCATAAGCAACAATTCCCCCTTTATAAAAACGAGAACTTCCAGGAATGGCTGTTATTATTGCAGCTACATTTCCTGCGGTACAACTTTCTGCTGTGGCCAATGTAAAACCTTCCCGCCAAAATATTTCACTAATTTCCTTGCTTAGTGTTTTAGTTTCTACTGACATAATAATTTCTTTGATTAATGTTACTTAATTGTAACCCGTGAATATGCGGGTTTGTCTATTGTGCAAAAATCCTTGTCCAAAAACTTATAATATCCAGTAATGGCAATCATAGCAGCATTGTCTGTCGTATAACCAAACTTAGGAATATATATCTTCCATCCATATTTTGCTGCATGCTCTCGATAAGCATTACGCAAACCGTTGTTTGCTGATACTCCTCCCGCCACAGCCACTTCATTTATACCTGTATCTTTTATTACTTTACGCAGTTTATCCATAAGGATATCTACAATCGTTTTTTCCAGCGAAGCAGCCAAATCTGTTTTATGATGCTCTATAAAATCAGGATCTTCTTTTAACCAATCGCGTAATGAATAAAGAAATGATGTTTTCAATCCGCTAAAGCTGTAATCATACCCTGGAATATGAGGTTTGCTAAAAGTATATGCAAGAGGATTTCCCTGTCGCGCCAGCTTATCAATAATAGGACCACCCGGATACCCCAATCCCATTACTTTAGAGCATTTATCAATTGCTTCACCCGCAGCATCATCAATAGTCTGCCCCAAAACCTGCATATCGTTGTACGCATTCACACGGATAATCTGCGAATTTCCACCGGAAACCAATAAGCAAATAAAGGGAAATTTGGGTTGATCAGCATCTTCTTCTGATTCTTTAATGAAATGAGCTAACACATGTCCTTGCAGATGATTAACATCAATCATCGGAATATTTAAAGAGCGCGCCAAACCTTTTGCGAACGACACACCTACCAGCAAAGACCCCATCAATCCTGGACCACGAGTAAAAGCAATAGCACTAAGCTGCTCCTTTGTTACACCAGCACGCTTTAAAGCTTCATGCACTACCGGCACAATATTTTGCTGATGGGCACGGGAAGCAAGTTCAGGAACTACTCCTCCATAAGATTCATGTACAGCCTGACTCGCTATAACACTCGACAACAAAACGCCATTTTTTATGACAGCAGCCGAAGTATCATCACAAGAAGACTCTATACCTAATATAATAGTATCCATAATATATATTCATTATTAATATGTCAATATTTCCAGACCATTGTCGGTCATAACAAACGTATGTTCCCACTGCGCAGAAGGCAATTCATCTTCAGTCACTACCGTCCATCCGTCTTCTTCATCTATAAAAACTTCCCATGTACCCATATTAATCATAGGTTCGATAGTGAAAACCATACCTGGAACCAGCAACATACCTGTTCCTTTTCTTCCATAATGCAATACATCCGGCTCTTCATGAAACTCAACACCAGTTCCATGTCCACACAAATCGCGAACTACAGAAAATCCGTTCTTTTTAGCATGTTTTTCTATTGCATTTCCAATATCTCCGACAAAAGAAAAAGGTTGCGCAGCATTTATGCCTATTTCCAAACACTCTTTAGCAACACGAACTAGTTTTTCTTTCTCCGGAGTAGTCTTACCTATAATAAACATGCGAGATGCATCTGCGTAATATCCGTTTAAAATAGTAGTAACATCTACATTGACAATATCCCCTTCTTCCAAAATCTCTTCTTCCGAAGGTATACCGTGACATACGACTTCATTTACAGAGGTACACACACTTTTCGGGAATCCTTCATAGTTCAGAGGAGCAGGTATTCCTCCATGGCTTACAGTATAATCATATACTATCTTATCTATTTCGGCGGTACTCATTCCTTCACGAATCACCTCTGCCACTTTATCCAATACTGCCGTATTCAGCATACCGCTCCTGCGAATACCTTCTATCTGTTCAGGAGTTTTAATCAATTTGCGGGTAGGAACCTCATGGCCTTTATTCTGATAATAAAGCACTTTTTTGTCCAACTCGGTCAATTCCGCCCCTTTAGGGACCACCCAATTTACCTTATTCCTCCTCATAATTTTTATCTTTCTTTTTTACGTTTTGCAAAGTTAACAGAAAAAAAATAGAAAATCCGATTAATCAAACAAAAAAATGCCACTCTACAGAAGCAAAAAACATTCAGAGTATAATTAAAGTTAAAAGCCGAACATTTTGAAAACAATTCATCAAAAAGACATACGATATTCTCGGAATTAGCTTATTTTTGCTACAGACCATTTTGAAAACCTAATATAAACCATTTAAATCACAACCACATGAACAAAACGCAAATTGGCGAAAACGCAGGCATTGTTTGGAACATATTAAAGGACAATAATCACTGGGAATATGAACAATTAAAAGAAATTTCCGGCTTGTCGGACAGAGAGTTGAATGCAGCCATAGGCTGGTTGGCAAGAGAAGATAAAATTGATTTTGACATGAATCAGGAAGGCGATCGCATATTTCTGACCGTTAATGTATTCATCGGTTAAAATTCAATTAGGGTTCATAAAAACAACAGGTTGCATCTTTTTTTATATATAGATGCAACCTGTTGTTTTTTATGAACGGTCTACCAATCAGATAATCCGAGTAACTGTTATATCCGGAAAATCCTGTAAAAACATCAGCAACAACCCTTCCTCATTCATCCTTTTAGCTTTCACTACCATACTTACGTGATAAACATTCTTTCCGTTTGTATATGCTTCTGTCATCTCATAAGATACTACCACATAATTTCGTGTATTAAACTTTTTAGATACTCTTTTGATAGCTTCTTTGTCATCTGTAGAGAAATCAATCATCATATTACGTAAGCCTATGCTTTTAAAAAAATAGCTTAGCGTTTCCAAGCCCAACAAGACCAACAGTGTAGCCGATATCCCGACCGCATACATCCCAGCCCCTACCGCAAGCCCAATTCCCGAGGTCGCCCAGATACCTGCCGCTGTAGTCAACCCCCTAACAATCTGCTTCTGCAAAATAATTGTCCCAGCACCGATAAAGCCAATTCCACTCACTACCTGTGCAGCAATCCGACTCGGATCCAGACGAATCAAATCTGTTTTCAGCACTTCCATAAATCCATATTGAGAAACAATCATCATCAATGCACTTCCCAAAGCTACTAGAAAATGAGTACGATAACCAGCTTCCTTTGCACGATACTCACGTTCCAAGCCTATTAAAACTCCCATTGCACCAGCAACAAAAAGCCGTAAAGCAAAATCCCAAAAGATATCCATAACACCTATCTCCTTATATTATTATATTGCAATACTTCTAAACAAGAAAATCTCTTCCAAAAACCTAACTAAAAAGCTGAAGCTTTTTACAGATTCTAATATTTGTTATCTCGAAATATAAGAATAAAATTCGATTTATGCTATCTTTGCACAGACAAAAAACACCTTTTACAAATTATGAAATATAAACTTTTAGTACTCGATCTTGACGGAACACTGACCAATTCTAAAAAGGTCATTACCGAACATACACGTACCACTTTGATTGAAGCACAAAAACGCGGACTCAAAATAGTCCTTGCATCAGGAAGACCAACCTACGGAGTTGCCCCATTGGCAAACCAGTTGGAACTGGACAAGTATGAGGGATATATTCTTTCTTATAATGGAGGAGAAATCATCGACTGGAAAACCGGTGAAATGATGTATAAAAACCTACTGGACCCCAAAGTGCTTCCCTATTTATACCAGTGCGCCAAAGACAATAATTTCGCCATCGTCAGCTATGAGAACGAATACGTACTGACAGAGCATCCAGACGACGAATACGTTCTAAAGGAAGCATTGCTTAATGTTATGAAAATTAAGAAAGTAGACAATTTTCTTAAAGCAATAAATCATCCTATCGTCAAGTGTCTGATAGTCGGAGATCCTACCCGACTGGCTGTATTGGAAAAAGAAATGTACGACCACTTGAAAGACCGGATGGGCGTATTCCGTTCCGAACCTTATTTTTTGGAACTGGTTCCCAAAGGTATCGATAAAGCACGCTCCCTTTCTGTCCTGCTGAAAGAAATAAATATGAAAAAAGAAGAGATGATAGCTGTAGGCGATGGCTTCAACGATCTCTCTATGATACAATACGCAGGTTTAGGAGTCGCAATGGCAAATGCTCAACCTGTTGTACGTGAAAATGCTGACTATATTACTCTATCGAACGATGAAGATGGTGTAGCAGCTGTAGTAGAAGAATTTATTTTAGCTTAAAGAAATCACCGCAGGAAGTAAGCATGCTCTTCCTGCGGCAAAGCTTATTACGGATTTTTAGGCTTCCGGTCAAAAAAAGGATTTTTAGAGGACGCACTTACAGGAATAGCATACACTTGCGTACATCCATCCAGCCAGTCAAGCTGCTGTGCGGCAAGTCCCGCAGAAAACATAACACGAGTATCTACTCTGTTATCGGCTGCAACAGAACAAGCCGAACCTATTGCAATACCTACATCTACACTATTGATAGCACACGGAACACCATCTTCTCTTTCTCCACAAGTTGCAAAACCACAATGCCCGCAGTTCATCCCATGCGGATGGTCGTGCGTACCAATCAGTACCACACACTCAGCTTCCAGAATATTATCAGCATCACGCAAGAAAAACTTAAACCCGTTCTCCTCATACATCTGTTTCATCGTATCCGAAAGAATACGAATATTACTTTCCGTCACCATTGCCACCTCAATGATATCTACTCCTTTCGCTTTCGGAGCAGTACGTGCAGCAATCATCATCTGTTGAGCAATCTGTAACACCTGCTCATGGCGACAGTCTCTTTCATTCAGTATCATATTACATTAAAGTTAAAACATAATAATAACAAAAGGGTTATATCCGAGCTCCTCTGCAAAGCATCGGACGCTCTAAATATAACCCTTTTTCTAAAACAAACCGTCAAAACGATTTATTTCTTTTTTCCTTTTTTCAGGTCATTTTCATGAATGGCCTCTTCTACTTGATAAGCCGGAGCATGTTTTTTATGCATGCCTTTCGGTTTTTTATTACCAGCAGCTCCCATAGTAAAAACCTCCTTTCAAAAGTCCTTAAAAAAGTCGAATATAATTGTTATTTCAATATATCCAGTTGTTTGAAACATTTAGTCAACTTTTCTATTGCAAAGTCCACTTGTTCCTTTGTGTGAGTAGCCATCAATGCAAAACGCACTAATGTATCCTGAGGTGCACATGCAGGCGGAATAACAGGATTTATAAACACACCTTCATCAAAAGCAAGTTTAGTTACCTCAAAAGTTTTATCTGTATCACGCACATACAACGGAATAATAGGGCTTTCTGTTTCTCCGATTTCAAAGCCAGTTTCACGGAAACGCTTCAATGCATAATTTGTAATTTTCCACAAGTTTTCCTGACGTTCCGGCTCTGTCTTGAAAATATGCAGAGCTTCCATTGCCGCAGCAGTAGCAGCAGGAGTATTACTAGCCTGGAATATGTAAGAACGTGCATTGTGGCGCAACCAGTTGATTACATCCTTATCACCAGCAACAAAACCTCCGATAGAAGCCAATGACTTAGAGAATGTACCCATAATCAAGTCAATATCTTCAGTTACTCCAAAATGATCGCATACACCGCGTCCGTTTCTTCCGAATACACCAAGACCGTGAGCTTCGTCTACATATACAGTAGCATTGTATTTCTTCTTCAGGCGAACGATTTCAGGCAGATTTGCCAAATCACCTTCCATAGAGAATACGCTATCTACAACAATCAGTTTGATAGCATCAGGTTCACATTTTTGAAGCTCTTTTTCCAGCGCTTCCATGTCATTGTGTTTGTACTTCAGCTGAGTAGCAAAAGAAAGGCGACGTCCGTCGACAATAGAAGCATGGTCGCGGTCATCACAAATAATATAGTCACCGCGTCCGGCAAGCTGTGGGATAACACCTTCATTTACAGTGAAACCGGTAGAAAAACACAACGCTTCATCTTTTCCCACAAATTCTGCCAACTCCTTTTCCAGTTCCACATGGATATCAAGAGTTCCGTTCAACAAACGCGAACCGGCACATCCGGTTCCATACTTGCGGGTAGCAGCAATAGCTGCATCGATAATGCGCTGGTCGTGAGTCAGTCCCATGTAAGAATTAGATCCGAACATCAAAACCTTTTTTCCATCCATAATTACCTCTGTGTCTTGAGCACTGTCAATTTCGCGGAAGTAAGGATACACACCTCTCTCCATGTACATCTGAGGTGTTCTGAATTTACTTAGTTTGTCTTGTAATAATCCCATATTCTAATAGCTGGTAAGCCCTGAACGACTTACATTATTTATATTAACCGGACGCTTCATGCCGGCAATTTCAAAAAAGAGTGTGCAAAGATAATAATTTTCATTATTTCATGTGCTCGTTAAAGCAAAAAAAACTTCTCTGACATCATTTATACATAAAAAATACCATCTGATAAACAAAATAGTCGTACTTTTGTTTACTTAAAACACCAACCCACCCGCAAAATGGATTCAAAAAAAGAAATAGTATTTATAGTCAATCCTATATCAGGCACTCACAGCAAAGAGTTTATCTTGCACCAGATAGAGAAAAGACTAGACCACTCATTATATAATTATACGATATGTAAAACCGAATATGCCGGACATGCTATCGAAATAGCCCGCCAGGCTGCCGAAGAGAAAAAAGACATCGTGGTAGCTATAGGAGGAGACGGAACTATCAATGAAATAGGACGCTCACTTATACATACTGACACGGCCATGGGAATTATTCCTTGCGGATCGGGCAACGGATTGGCAAGACATTTGCACATTCCTCTGGAAGCACGCGGAGCTATTGATGTCTTAAATCAAGGCTATATTAAAACCATCGATTACGGAACGATAGACAGTCGCCCTTTCTTCTGCACCTGCGGAGTTGGTTTCGATGCTTTCGTAAGCCTTAAATTCGCCGATTCAGGAAAGAGAGGACTACTCACCTATCTTGAAAATACCTTGCACGAAAGCCTTACCTATCGGCCAGAAACATACGAAATAGAAAATTCTTCGGGCACTGTACGTTATAAGGCCTTTTTAATAGCATGTGCCAATGCTTCACAATACGGTAACAACGCCTATATAGCTCCTCAGGCCTCACTTACGGATGGCATGATGGATATCACTATACTTGAGCCTTTTACTGTTCTGGATGTCCCGGCACTTTCTTTCCAGCTGTTCAACAAGACAATTGACCAAAACAGCCGCATTAAGACACTGAAAGAAAAAAAGATTACCATACATCGCACGAAGGAAGGAGTATTCCATTTCGACGGAGATCCCGCTATGGGTGGAAAAGACCTTGAGGTGGAAGTTATTTCAAAAGGACTTAAAGTAATAGCTCCACAGAAAACGAAGTCGGGTGTAGAGGCATTTAATGTGCTTCAACATTTTACCGATTTTATAGGTAGCCGTCCGATTACGTCAGCCATTACGCGTAAGCACAAAGAACTTTTGCAGATAAACCATAACTTATTACGCAGGCTATCCAAAAGAAATTAAAGATTTTAACCAGATCACGCCCTATTCCGTTCAGGTATAGGGCGTAAAAGTATCTACATATTCAAATAAAAATCTTTCGTCAGTTCAATATAGTCTTTGCTGTACACATGACGATCCAGTTCTACAACCAGATGCTCTGTATCATAGGCACATATCTTCCGACCAAAAGCCAGTAACACACGTTTAGGCTCAGCCCCAGGTTTAGTATGAACCAACGTCTTCCGTTGTATATAAAGATGTTTCTCCGCAGCAAGGGAAACGAAGAAATCGCCAGCATCTGCCGGAATAATCACAGAAAAAACTCCATCTTCCGTCAAAAGCTTTTCTACCGCAGTCAACAAATTTCCAAATGTAAGGTTTCCCGTATGCCGTGCCGTATCCCGTCGTTCATCCGGGCAACGTACTTCTTCCACAAAATAGGGAGGATTAGACACTATTACATCGAAACTTCCATATTCTTCCCCATTCATCAGCATAACATCTTTCCGGCAGATACAGATCCGATTTTTCCACGGTGATGCATTTACATTTTCCATTGCCTGCTCTACAGCCTCCCCGTCAATATCAGTTCCTACGACACAAGCAGCAGAACGCTGGGCCACCATCAGGGCAATCAAACCTGTCCCCGTCCCTATATCAAGCACCCTTTTTGCCGTGTCGACTTGCACCCATGCTCCGAGAAGCACACCGTCTGTACCAACCTTCATGGCGCAACGATCGTGAAAAACCGTGAACTGCTTGAACTTAAAATATGGATTAGGCATATTACTTATATTTCTTATTTTCCGTCAAAAATAAATAAAATACATGGCTTTTCAGTGTAAAAGTGTCATTTATTTTGTTTGACACATTGCATTTACGACAAATCCGCTTCCGTATTCGAAGTGGAATGATTAACTTTGTACTCGTTTTTGAGCTTTCAAACATGCTCTTATTAAAAATACACAAAACGCGAATATGGTAAGAAGAAAGAAAATAGAAACGGACAGTTCGATAAAAACTGGAAATGATGAACTTTCAATGGTAACAGAAATAGAAACTGCTCCCGAAAATCTGTCAGCAGATGAACTGGAGAAGGAATTCCCCATCATGACTTTACGCAACATGGTAATGTTTCCCAGCGTAGTCATGCCTGTCACTGCTGGCCGACGTACCACACTGAAACTTGTGCATGACGCGATGAAAGATAAAAAACATATTATCATTGCCACACAAAAAGTTGCAGAAGTAGAAGATCCCGGAATATCAGACTTGCATCCTGTTGCTGTTATCGGACGCGTATTACGCGTATTCGAAATGCCTGGTGGAAACACAACTGTCATCCTTCAGGCAAGCAACATCAAGGTACATCTTGATGAAGCAACAGGTACACGCCCCTACCTGAGAGGAAAAGTAAGCCTGATAGAAGAGCAGATGGAACCGACAGATTCTGACGAATTCAAGGCTTTGATGGACACCTGCATCGAGTTAAGCAATAATTATATCGAAGCATCAGAACAGATAAGCCCGGATATCACTTTCGCTTTAAAGAATTTACCAAAGAACCACATTCTTGTAGATTATATCTGTACAAACTTCCCTCTTTCGATAGAAGACAAGTTTCATTTGCTCAACCAGAATACACTGAAAGACCGCTTGTACAATCTGATACAAGTGCTCAACCGCGAAACCAAGTTGGCAAATCTGAAGCAAGATATTCAGATGCGTACACGGGAAGAACTTGACAAACAGCAGCGTGAATATTTCTTGCAACAACAGATAAAGAATATTCAGGATGAGCTGGGACACGGACAGGATGATGAAATAGAAGAACTCCGCAAGAAAGGAAAGGGAAAAAAGTGGAAAAAAGAAGTAGCCGAAGTTTTCGAACGCGAAGTTTCGAAACTGGAGCGCATCAATCCACAGTCGCCCGACTACAACGTACAGCTCAACTACCTGCAAACGTTATTGGCATTGCCATGGGAGGTCTATACTACAGACGTCCTGAACATCCCCAACGCGGAAAAAGTTCTGAATAAAGATCATTACGGACTGGAAAAGGTAAAAGAGCGTATATTGGAACATCTTGCTGTCTTAAAACTGAAAGGCGACCTGAAATCACCGATCATTTGTCTGTACGGTCCTCCGGGAGTTGGTAAGACATCGTTGGGACGCTCTATCGCTGCCGCCCTCAAGCGCAAATACATACGTATGTCACTAGGAGGCGTACATGATGAAGCTGAAATACGCGGACATCGCAAAACATACATCGGAGCAATGCCGGGACGTATCATTAAAAGTCTTATCAAGGCAGAAGCCTCAAATCCGGTTATCATCCTCGATGAGATAGATAAATTAAGCAGTGACCGTCAGGGAGATCCAGCTTCAGCTATGCTTGAAGTTCTCGATCCGGAACAAAATAACTCGTTCCACGACAATTACATTGATCTCGACTACGATTTGTCGAAAGTCATGTTCATTGCTACGGCAAACAATCTGGGTACGATTCCGACTCCGTTGCTCGACCGTATGGAGCTGATTGAAGTAAGTGGATATATCACCGAAGAGAAAATAGAAATTGCCCGCCGCCATCTTATCCCGAAAGAAATGGAGGCTACAGGTTTAAAGCGTGAACATGTAAAGTTTACCAAACCTGCTATTGAGTATATCATAGAAAACTATACACGCGAAAGCGGAGTACGTGAACTGGAAAAGAAAATCAGCAAGGTAATGCGCAAAATAGCTCTCGAGATTGCCAGCGACAAGTTCGAAGGTCTGCATGAACTGAAACCTGCCGATATCAGACAATATCTGGGAGTTCCGGAATATTCACGCGACAAGTATCAGGGAAATGAATATGCAGGTGTAGTAACGGGCCTTGCATGGACTGCCGTAGGAGGAGAAATCCTGTTCGTAGAAACCAGCTTGAGCAAAGGAAAAGGTGGACGACTTACCCTGACTGGTAACTTAGGAGATGTCATGAAAGAATCAGCTATGCTGGCTCTGGAGTATCTGAAAGCACATACCCATCTGCTCGATCTGCCTGAAGGCATTTTCGACAACTGGAATATTCATATACACGTGCCAGAAGGAGCAATTCCTAAAGACGGTCCTTCTGCTGGTATCACAATGGTTACCTCGTTGGCTTCGGCACTTACCCAGCGAAAAGTAAAGGCAAACCTGGCTATGACAGGTGAGATTACACTTCGTGGAAAAGTATTGCCGGTAGGTGGAATCAGAGAAAAAATCCTGGCAGCCAAACGTGCCGGAATCACTGATATTATTCTCTGCGAAGAAAATCGCAAGGACATAGAAGAGATTCAGCCATTGTACCTGAAAGGATTGAACTTCCACTATGTAAAGGATATAAAAGAAGTCCTTACACTGGCACTGACAGACGAAAAAGTAGCTGATGCCATAGATTTTACCGTGACTGACGAGAAAAAAGAAGAAAAGTAAAAGCTCGCTTATAACATGAAATTTGAATTACAATATACAGACCCGCGTTCCAACGCCCGTGCCGGACTGATTACAACCGACCACGGGCAGATAGAAACGCCTATCTTCATGCCTGTGGGAACACTGGGCAGTGTGAAAGCCGTTCATCTGCACGAACTGAAAGAAGACATTAAGGCACAAATTATTTTGGGAAATACCTATCATTTGTACCTTCGTCCCGGACTTGACACACTGGAAAAAGCCGGTGGACTACATAAATTCAACGGCTTCGACCGTCCGATGCTGACAGACAGTGGAGGTTTTCAGGTATTTTCTCTTGCCGGCATCCGTAAGATGAGAGAAGAAGGAGTGGAATTTCGTTCACACATCGATGGCTCTAAACATCTGTTTACTCCCGAACGTGTAATGGATATCGAACGTACCATCGGAGCTGACATTATGATGGCTTTCGATGAATGTACTCCAGGTACAGCTGACTACAATTATGCCAAGAAGTCAATGGAACTAACTCACCGCTGGCTGGACCGTTGCATTACCCGTTTTAATGAAACCGAACCTAAATATGGTTACCAACAGTCACTCTTCCCGATTGTACAGGGATGTGTGTATCCCGATCTGCGCCGGCGTTCGGCTGAATACATTGCCTCAAAAAATGCGGATGGAAACGCTATCGGTGGGCTTGCCGTAGGAGAACCTACTGAAAAGATGTACGAAATGATTGAGGTAGTCAACGAAATACTACCTACCGACAAGCCACGTTATCTGATGGGTGTAGGAACCCCGGTAAACATACTGGAAGGTATCGAACGGGGAGTCGACATGTTCGACTGTGTAATGCCTACCCGTAACGGACGAAACGGTATGCTTTTCACCAAAAACGGCATCATGAACATGCGTAATAAGAAATGGGAAAACGACTTCTCTCCTATCGAAGCCGACGGAGCTTCGTATGTAGATACGATGTATAGCCGAGCTTATCTGCGTCATTTGTTCCATGCTCAAGAGTTGCTTGCCTTGCAGATTGCTTCCATACATAATCTGGCTTTCTACCTGTGGCTGGTAGGCGAAGCGCGCAAACACATCATCGCCGGCGACTTCTCTACCTGGAAGCCTGCTATGGTGAAACGCATTTCTACACGATTATAAAAAGAATCATGGTAATGAAACAGATAAGCAAATTCCAACTGAAAGAACTGTTTAAGAAGAAATGGCTGAAACGACTTGACCGTTATATTATTGTCAAGTTTTTGGGAACGTACTTTTTCGCCATTGCTTTGATTATTTCTATTGCCGTAGTTTTCGATGTAAATGAAAATATCGACCACTTCATCAATAACAAGGCACCGCTGAAGGCTATTGTATTCGACTACTACCTGAACTTCATACCTTATTATACAAACTTGTTCAGTCCGTTGTTCGTCTTCATTGCGGTTATCTTCTTCACATCCAAACTGGCGGAAAACTCTGAAATCATTGCCATGTTTTCTACCGGAATGAGTTTTAAGCGCCTTATGGTCCCTTATATGATTTCGGCAGGAATCATTTCTGCCGTAACATTCGTATTAGGCACGGAAGTCATTCCTACCGGAAGCGTCACCCGTCTGAAATTCGAAGAGCGCTACAAGAAAAAGAAATCGGCCGATTATGCACGAAACATTCAGCTTGAAGTGGACAGCGGAGTAGTTGCCTACATGGAGCGATACGATGCTTACAGTAAAAGCGGCTACCACTTCTCTCTTGACAAGTTTGAAGACCATAAGCTGGTATCACACCTTACTGCACGCCGTGCTACATACGACACCACTATGTATCACCGCTGGATTATCAGAGATTACATGATACGTGAAATGAGAGGCATGCGTGAATATATTACGCGAGGCGACCGCCTGGATTCTATCATAAACATGGAACCTCAGGATTTTCTTATCACACGCGGACAGCAGGAAACAATGACCAGCCCTCAGCTTAAAGAATACATCAGTAAACAGAAACAGCGAGGTTTTGCCAATATCAAGGAGTTTGAGGTAGAATACCACCGACGTATAGCTATGTCGTTTGCTGCATTTATTCTGACTTCCATCGGCTTGTCACTGTCTTCACGAAAAGTAAAAGGAGGAATGGGCTTGCACTTAGGTATCGGACTGGGACTCAGTTTCTCGTATATTCTGTTCCAGACCATTTCATCTACCTTTGCCATAAACGGAAACATGATGCCTGCCATTGCTGTATGGATTCCAAACATACTGTATCTGTTTATTGCCATTTATTTGTACCGCAAAGCTCCAAAATAAAGAAACGTTGTACCTTTTAGCCCTTACGTCATCTACGCTGCCTTTACATCTCATCGAAAAGATGTTTGCTAAAGCAGATAAAAACGATCCATACGTAAAGGGCAAAAAGGCTATAAAAAAACAACACGTAATAAGGGGAAAAACATCAGCATCTTTTATACAATAATTCTCGATGTTTTCTGAAAATATGTACAAAAAAATAAGTTGCCCGCTTCAGAAAAATCTGAAATCAGGACAACTTTTTGCTTTTTGTTGTATTCAAAATTCATCTACTCCACCTTCCCACCTTATCATTAATTTAGGTAAGAAGCCAATTCGGTTGCGGTTACGTTTTTTGCCACAATAATTCCGCGGCTATCTATCAGATAATTCTTAAAACCGCGCTCCAGGTCGTATGCCCGGAATATTTCCGAATCGGAACCATCTGTTTCCACATAGCAGTCGTTCTTCAAAAGTCCGTCTTGCTTTACCGTTGCGTTGAAAACCGAAACATAACGGTCGAAAGAAACAGAAATCATCTTTATCTGGCTATGTTTATCTGCCAGATGCGCCAATGCGGCATTTTTTTCTCTGGACGCCGCATCGTAACTTGCCCAGAAGCTCAACAACGTATAACCCTCACGGGCATCGTGCAGGTCGAGCAGCTGCACTGAATCGCAAAGCATCAACTGAGGGGCTGCATCACCCAACTTCAGTTTCTCTGCAGGGATACTCTCTTTACTAAAGCCAAGAGAGATTAGGGAACCAATAACTAATACAACAAAAAACCATTTTACACTTTTAATCATGTAATTTGATTTTAGTTAATACTATCCGGGACTGCCCTTTCACAGTGATTTCTACCCGGAACATTGCTTGATGAAATGCATCTTACTAACGAAGATTCATATCATATTTTTGAGAAATCTGCCGCAAAGATAAGCACTTTTTATTTTATGACCTAATAAAAATGCTATATTTTATGTTTTGCAACATATTTTCATATTTCAGGTTGTCCAGAATCTTCACAAATATCTATGCAAGTTTATGAGAAAACAGTATATTTGCAACTAATATCAGCATTATATACATGGATAAGACAAATACCGAACTCGTATTAATACGTATCAGCGGTCTGGACCGTCCGGGGCTTACTGCCTCCATAACAGATATCCTTTCAGGATATGATGTAGACATAATGGATATCGGTCAGGCAGACATTCACAGCACTCTTTCGCTGGGTATTCTTTTTAAATGCAGCGAACAAGATTCGGGTAATATTATGAAAAACCTGTTGTTCAAGGCTTCCGAATTGGGAATAAACATCCGGTTCTACCCTATTTCACGCGAAGAATACGAAGAATGGGTAAGCATGCAGGGGAAAAACAGATATATTCTTACCTTATTGGGAAGAAAACTGACTGCCCAACAAATAGCAGGGGCAACCAAAATTCTGGCGAACCAGGGATTGAACATCGATGCCATCCGTCGTTTGACAGGTCGTGTTCCTTTGGACGAACAAAAAGCCCGTGTACGTGCATGTATTGAATTCTCCGTACGTGGAACTCCCCGTAACATTGACGAGCTTCAGGGAGAACTGATGCGTTTAAGCAGTACGCTCGAAATGGACTTTTCTTTCCAGAAAGATACTATGTACCGCCGTATGCGAAGACTGATTTGCTTTGATATGGATTCCACGCTTATCGAAACAGAAGTAATAGACGAACTGGCGAAACGTGCCGGTGTGGGTGAACAGGTACAGGAAATCACCGAACGTGCTATGCGTGGAGAAATAGACTTCCGCGAAAGCTTCAAAGAGCGCGTAGCTTTGCTGAAAGGACTGGACGAAAGTGTAATGAAAGACATTGCCGAGAATCTGCCTATCACTGAAGGAGTAGAGCGACTGATGTATGTACTGAAACGTTACGGCTACAAGATAGCTATCCTGTCGGGAGGATTCACTTATTTCGGCAACTACCTGAAAGAACGTTTCGGCATCGACTATGTATATGCCAACAATTTGGAAATAGTAGACGGCAAACTCACCGGACGTTATGTTGGTGATATCGTAGACGGAAAGCGCAAGGCCGAATTACTGCAACTCATCGCACAAGTAGAAAATGTAGATATCGCACAGACCATTGCCGTGGGAGATGGAGCAAACGATCTTCCTATGCTCTCTGTAGCCGGACTTGGCATTGCCTTTCATGCCAAACCCAAGGTAAAAGCCAATGCGAAACAGTCGATAAATACCATCGGACTGGACGGAGTATTATACTTTTTAGGATTTAAGGATTCATATCTCGACGAACGAGGTAACAGTTGATTTTTTGAAGAAACAATATATATGAAGTTTTCAGAACTGAACTTAGAAGACAGTGTACTACAAGCACTCGATGCCATGAATTTCCGGGAGTGCACTCCCGTTCAGGAACACACCATTCCGGTTATCCTGGAAGGAAAAGACCTTATAGGTGTAGCACAAACCGGAACAGGAAAAACGGCAGCCTATCTGTTGCCGGTTATAAATGAACTGAGTAAAGGAGGATATCCTGCCGATGCAATCAACTGCATAATCATGTCACCCACCCGTGAGCTGGCGCAGCAAATAGACCAGCAGATGGAAGGCTTCTCCTACTTCATGCCTGTATCGAGTGTTGCTATCTATGGTGGAAACGATGGAATCCGCTTCGAGCAGGAGAAAAAAGGGCTCACACTTGGAGCAGACGTAGTGATCGCTACACCAGGCCGCCTGATCAGTCACCTGAGCTTAGGCTATGTAGACCTGTCGAAAGTTTCGTTCTTCATACTCGACGAAGCCGACCGTATGCTCGATATGGGATTTGCCGATGATATTATGCAGATAGTAAAATATCTGCCCAAGAAACGGCAGACCATCATGTTTTCGGCTACCATGCCGGCTAAAATACAGCAACTGGCCAAAACCATCCTGCAAAATCCAGTAGAAGTCAAGCTGGCCGTATCAAAACCAGCAGAAAAAATTATTCAGGCAGCCTATATCTGCTATGAAGCCCAAAAGCTGGGTATAATAGAAAGCCTTTTCAGCCAGCAAAAGCCAGAGCGCGTAATTATATTTGCTTCCTCCAAGCTGAAAGTTAAGGAAGTTGCCAAGTCACTGAAGCGCATGAATCTGAACGTAGGAGAAATGCATTCCGATCTGGAACAGAATCAGCGAGACGCCATTATGCATGAATTCCGCAACGGACGTATCAGTATGCTGGTAGCAACCGACATTGTAGCGCGCGGCATCGATATAGATGATATCCGACTGGTTATCAATTACGATGTTCCCAATGATAGCGAAGATTATGTACACCGCATCGGACGTACAGCACGCGCCAATAACGACGGATGCGCCATTACTTTTGTCAGTGAAACAGAACAGTCCAAATTCAAGCAGATAGAGAACTTCCTGGAAAAAGATATCTATAAGATTCCTGTTCCTTACGAACTGGGAGAAGCTCCGGAATATGCACCACGGGAAGCACGCAAGAGAAATTTTTCCGGAAAAAATAAAGGCAAAAAGCGCACCTATAAAAAACGCCCGGTGAGCAAGCCCGAAAAAGCATAAATCAAACAGCATGAACCACCTGTTATACGAATATTCACTTTGCACAGCATTGGCGCTGATGCTATTTTTCGGATTTTATTTCATCCTGGCACAGACGCCCGACAAATCTATTTTCAATAATTACCTCCGCTCACGCCGCACAATGGGTGCGGCACTTCTTGTACTTTCGGCTAATTATGCGGTACATCTGTTCTGCGGCATCCGGTTTACCAACCACAATGCGGCTATCCTGATGAACTTATCGACTTACTTCTTGTGCTACTGGCTTTTCAGCTCAGCTCTTACTTCATTGCTCGACCGCTTTTACATCACGCGCCGGCGTCTTATACAACACATAACCTTATGGTGTCTGTTCACAATTCTTTCAGGATGCGTACTGTTTTATCTACCCTGTGGAATCATACAAAACTCTGCACTGCTATGCATGGCGACATGGCTGTTCGTTTATGGCATCCGGCTGGCACGCCGCTTAATTCTGGCATACCGGCATGCTGTCAGATTTTTCGACGACACACATTCCGACGATATCGGCGCGTACATACGCTGGCTTTCCATCTTTACATACTGGGCGGTCATTTTCGGTGTCGGTTGCGGACTGCTTACATTCCTGCCAGACCGGTATATTTTCATATGGATTCTTTCGTCCATTCCTTTCTATATATACCTGTATCATTCATATATGAACTACCTGTTGTTCTATGAACCGGTAGAACGCGTACTGGAAGAAGAAGCGGAAGATAAAGAAACTTTAACTCCCTCCTGTTACACCGACATTGCAGAAAATATAAAAAAATGGCTGGAAGAAGACGGATTTATACGTCAGGGACTCACAATCAAAGAACTTTCTGAAATACTTCATACAAACCGTACATATCTTTCAAGTTATATAAAAGCCACATACCATCAGTCATTCCGCGATTGGATAACCACTTATCGCATAGAGTATGCCAAGCGCATAATGCTTCAATTTCCAGAACAAAGCATTGCCGAAGTATCCGAGAAATCAGGCTTTTTATCCTTAAGTCATTTCATTAGAATCTTTAAAGAAAAAGAAGGTCTTTCGCCTGCAAAATGGAAAAAATCGAAGATATAGGAATAAAACAATTTTACAAAGCGCCTATATCCTAAATCACAAAAAATAGCCTAAACAACAACCGGCGGGTTGCATAAACAGCAAAAATTAGCTAATCAGACAAAATATAAAATTTTTATCTTTTGAAATAGAGGATATTATTCTTTTTATATTTTACTTTGCCTGACAAATTCAGTTAGGCTATATTAAAAATCAATAAATTTATGATTCTATTAAAGAGGTTAGCAACTACTATTTTATTAATGTCTGCGCTGTTTTGCCCAACAATGGCACAGCAGAAAGCAGACACGACCTACACCTTCCGGTTCATGGCAGAGGAGGACATGTTCTACGTGCCTTGGAATGGCAATGACACAGAGCTTGCCCGCCTGCTGGAGTGTATCGAAAGCAACAAAGCAACAATTCTTGACGGCAAGCTGCCGCTATTGGTTGATGGCTACTGCAACTCGCTGGGCAGTGAAGCCGAGAACCTTGCCACGGCGAAGATCCGCGCCAACCGTGTGAAATCCGAACTGATTATACGCGCGGAAATAAAAGAGGAGAATTTCATCACCCGCAACCATGCGACTGAGGGTGATTTTGTAACCGTGCGCCTGACGGTACCGGTAAAGGAAACAGCCGCGACGGATGCTGATACGGAAGCACGACGCAAGGCGGAAGCCGAACGACTGGAAGCCGAGAAACGTGCCGAACAGGAACGGCTTGCCGAAGAGCAGCGCAAAGCGGAAGAAGCCCGACCCAATACTCTTGCCGACACTCCGTCGGAAACCAAAATCACAAATGATTATCATCTCTCCCTGCGTGCCAACCTGCTGCGCTGGGCTACCCTGACACCCGATTTAGGGCTTGAATGGCGCATCTGCCCGTCGTGGGGCATTGGCGTAAACGGCTCGTGGACTTCATGGAGCTGGAGCGACAAAGATCGCCGCTATGCCCTCTGGGAAGTGGCTCCCGAAGTGCGTTACTACATGGGCGAGAAGAAAGCCTGGTATCTGGGTGCGATGTTCAAGGCCGGACAGTTCAACTACAAGCTCTCCGAAACAGGCAAGCAGGGCGACCTGATGGGTGGCGGCATCACCGCCGGCTATCAGCTGCGGCTGAACAAGGCATTAGATCTTGATTTCAACCTCGGTTTGGGCTACCTGAATGTCGATTTTGAAAAATATGAAGTCATCGACGGTGTGCGCGTGCGCCGCGGCAACGAGACAAAAGATTGGTATGGTCCCATCAATGCCGGTGTGACATTGGTATGGAAACTTTTCTAAATAGGGGGAGGAATAGAATATGAAAGCAAGACAATATATAAATATGATGGGAATGGCAGCCGCCGTGCTGCTCTCTTCCTGCGTGAAGGACACGCTTTATGACACGCCGCATCCCGACAAGGGAGCTGTCACCATCAGCCTGACGGGACTGTCGGCAGACGATAACTATGTACTCGACATGGACGGGAAGGTGGCCGACATTACAGGTTCGCCATTCACCAATCCCGACCTGCTCAATCCGGGAACACACAGTATGGTAATCTACAACCGTGCGGAAGGTTTCACTTTCGACGGACGAATGGCACGGGTCAATGCCCCTGATGGCAAGAGCCGTGCGGACGGTGCATCCGTAATCCCCCTGCCGGGCTATCTGAAGACCGTCAGTCAGGAGATAACCGTAACAGCTGACGACACGCTGCGTGTCAACCCTGTTCCGCAGCAGCGTGTACGTGACCTGCAACTGGAACTGGAAGTGACGCAGGGACGCCCCGAACTGATACAGAGCGTGACCGCCACCCTCAGCGGCATAGCCGGAATTTTTGATATGGAGAAGGGACAGACCATCGGCGAACCGACCTCCACGGTCTTCTCCTTCACCCGTGACGGCAGCAAGCTCACGGCCGACGCCCGCCTGCTGGGTACGATGGGAGACGTGCAGGCGCTGGTGCTGGACATCGTCTTTACCGATGGCGGACGCACACAGCGCACGGAGGTCGACCTGACGGAAGCCCTTGCGGACTTTAACGGCGATATGACCACCGCCTACCGTGTGACCGGAACACTGGAAACCCCCGTCGGCATGGAAGAAGGCAAGGGCGAAATTACCGGATGGGAAACGGTAGAAGGTGGTGATGCCAGTGCGGAAATGTAACGGTAACTATGCAATTTAACAATTAAAGACTATAAATATAATGAAGACAAGATTTTTTGCTTTCGCAGCGCTGGCATTGACACTTGCCGCCTGTAACAACGACAATGAGAACCTGAATGACGGCCCGGTAGCCGCCCAGTTTATCGCCGACATTACGCCTGCTACCCGCGTCAATTCGGAAGGAACCGACTGGACCGACGGCGACCGCATCGGCGTCACCGGCGCAGGCTTCACCAACGTGCCCTACAAGAGAGAGAACGGTAAGTTCGTGATCGACGGTACGACCATCTATTTCAATGACACCGAAACGCATACCTTCCATGCCTACTATCCGTATCAGTCTGACGGCGGAACGGTGACCGTCAGCACCGCAGCCGACAAGCAGGGCGCGGACATCGACTTCCTCTTTGCCTCGGGAGCCACAGGCGACACCCACAACCCGACGGTGAGCTTCACCGGCGACCATGCGTTCCACCACTGCATGAGTCTCATCAAGTTCACCTTCAAGGCAGGCGATGGTCTCAGTTTCAACGAAACGGAACCTGCCGGCTACACGTTGGAGGGGCTGAAGCACGAAGGCACATTCGACACGGCTACCGGCACGACTGCCGTAACCGCAGCCTCCGAATCGCCGATTACCATGCAGCTGGGCGGTGCCACCACTTCGCAAGTCATCATTCTCCCGCAGGAAGTGACCTCCTCTCTTAACCTTAAAGTGTCTTACAACGGACAGAGCTACAACGCCCAACTGAAACTGCCTGCTACACCCACAGCCAATTTCTACACAGCAGGCTATGCCTACACCTACAACATAACGCTCAACAATAAGGACATCGAGGTGAGCGACCCCACAATTAACCCGTGGGAATCCGGAGATTCGAACGATGCAAGTGCAGAGTTGTAATCCCCGCACACCGCTGCCCCGGCGCAAGCGTCAAGCCGGAGCTGCCCATAGACAGAATGGTGCGACGGCCGCCTTCGCAGGCGGCGGCAGCACAAAACGAAAACAAATAAAAAGACAACCCGATATGAAGAAAAGACATTCCATCCATCTGCTTCTTGCCGCAGCCGCGCTGCTACTTGCCATGGCTGCCTGCACGAAGGACGAACTGGCGGACGGCGACCGTCTGCCCGAAGGACAATACCCCGTTGAGATAGCCCGCATCACCCTCGGCGTGGAGGGCGGCGAGGCGCAGCCCTGGGGCGCACCGCAGACGCGCGTCAGCGAGACCGTGGACGGCACGGGCAGCGTGTTCAGCGCGGGCGACCGGTTTGCCGTGCAGATAAACGGCGAGGAGGGCATCTACATCGTGCAGGACAACAACACCGTCAAAGCCGAAACACTCCTGTACTGGAGCGACACCGGCGAACATACCGTCACCGCCTGGTACCCCGCCACGGGCGGCACCCTCGACCTCAGCGACCAAAGCCAAAGTCTTGCCTACCTGCTGTACGGCACAGGCAGCGGCAACTACCAGACTCAGGTCACGCTGAACTTCACCCATGCGCTGGCGAAGGTACGCATCACGCCTTCGGACGATGCACTCGGCGAGGTGCAAAGCCTCCAGCTCTATACCTATACACAGTGTAATTACGAAAAAGGCAAGGCCGGACAAGGCTCGCAAGAGGGCTGGATAGAGATGAAGAAGTGCGAATATACCGAAAACGGCGCAACCATCACTTGCTGGGAGGCGAACGTGGTGCCCGGCTACACAATAACCAAGCTGCAGGCAAACGGCACCGAGGAACGCAACCTCTCTGCTGCCATCACCCCTGAGGCAGGCAAGTTCTACAACATCACGCTGGATAAGAACAAGGGATATACCGACGACGGACAGGGCAACTACACCGTGACTACTGCCGATGGTCTGATGAACGTAGCCGAATTAGTGAACGGAGGTAAGACCGACATTAACATTACCCTTGACACAGACCTCGACCTCACAGGCAAAGAGTGGACGCCGATAGGAAATTATGAAAAACAATACACCGGCACCTTCAACGGCGGCGGCCATACCATTACGGGGCTGACCGTTACGGGAAGTGACCAATATGTGGGTCTGTTCGGCCACATCGGCTCCGGCGGCACGGTGAAGGATGTGACGCTGGAGGAGGTGAAGATAGAAAGCAATAACGATATGAGCGCTGTCGGCGGCGTGGCGGGACGCAGCTATGGCACCCTTGAAAACTGCTCGGTGTCGGGCAGCGTCAGCGGCAGCGGCATTGCTGGCGGTGTAGTAGGCTACCAATCGGGCGGTTTCCTTACCGGGTGCAGCTCCTCGGCCACAGTGAATGCCGGGGGTGTAGCCGGCGGCGTGGCAGGTCTGACGGATAGTGGTGCCACCCTGACCGCCTGCTATGCCACGGGCGATGTGACCCTTGAAAGTATCAACTCAGGCGGCAACTTTGTCGGCGGCGTGGTGGGAAGTAACACATCCTGCACCCTCAAAGCCTGCTATGCCTGGGGCAGCGTGACCGGTAGCGGAAGCGGCACCATCTATGTAGGCGGCGTAACGGGAACCAATGATGAGGGTACCCTGACCGCCTGCTATCATGCCAATGGGACTGTCAGCGGTCCGGCCGGAACCACAGGCGGCGTGGCGGGACGGAACTATAAATTTTTCAATGACCCTGTCATCACCGCCTGCTACTGGAGAAGCAATCCCGACACAGGCATCGGTTACAATGAGGGAGGCAGCACCACCATCGAAACCACCAAAGTGACGGACGGCGACTGGCAGAATGCCGTTACACAGATGAACGCCGCCCTGCAGAATGCAGGTTCAGAGTGGCGTTACGAACTCACTGGAGAATTGCCTACCTTGAAAAAATAGTAAACCGTCGGGCGGGAAAAGTTCCGACCGTAACGGAAAATAACCGAAGTATAACAGTTGTATCTGCGGTTATTGAAAAGTGAGATAAGAGAATAGCCTCCGGCGGGGTGACTGCCGGGGGCTTCGTACATTTGCACATATAGCATTAGGGATTGCAAGAGAAAGCCCAAAATATAAAAAACAACATATATACCGTATATATCATATATATTTTGTATATTTGCACAAAAGACGAAACAATGGAAGCAACAGTAACATACAAGAAAAAGATTATCGACCTGAAAGAGGACACTTTCAAGGCTCTTTCGGTCATGGCAGCACGCCAGGGTACAAACTTGAAAAAACTCATAGAAAACCTGCTCGACAAGACAGCGGAAGAGTACGATGACAGCGAAGCCTACCGCTATATGACCGAGAATTACCCGGACGGAAAGGTCAAGCTGGAGAAGAACGAGCGCAAGGAATTTATGGACTGGCTGGGAGTGGTTGAGAAATGAGGGTTGAGTTTTCAAAGGAGTTTGAAAAGGCAGTCCGCAAACTCTCCGGCAAAATGCTGGATTCAGTGCGTCAGGCAGTACAGGAAGTTATCAATGCCGGAAACATCGAGGAACTGACGGACTGCAAGAAACTGGTGGATTACGAATTTATCTACCGTCTGAGAATAGGCAGTTACCGTGCCTTCTTCAGCTATCATGTCCAGATAGTGGATGACTGCGTCATGTTTCTCTATCTGGTGCCCAGAGGTCAGGCGTACGACAAGAAGATGGAAAAGAACCTGCAAAGGAAAGATATATAACAAATATCACGTACAGGCAAACAGCCAACCGATAAAATACTTTTTTCCTTGTATGGTAAACGATTCTCTCACCAGTAAACCGTACTGGCTTGAAACATCTTGCCATAAGCGGACACATTAAGTGAGATATAGAGAATAAAAATACAACCACATCGTCACCATCGACCACACCACCGGAAACGGCAAACTCATCGCACTGCCTTCTGTGGAAGGAGTAATGCGAAATGTAGGAAACAAGAGAACTTACTTATTTAGAAATGAAATACCCCGGCTGAATATACACCCCGCTTTCTACAATGCGTATAAGCTCATCACGCATTTTCTGAACAAGCTCCTTATTTTCTTCTGCTACATTAGAATGCTCTCCCGGATCGGATAACAAATTATATAGCTGATCAGCCTTTGGATTATTCCCCAATTCTGTATTGGTCTGCTTATTGACAGCAGGACCGTTTGCCGCAGGAATATACTTCCACACACCATCCGTTATCGATAAATTGTTATGCAAGTTCTGTTCCACAGCCCAAGAACGACCTTTCACATCAGCCTTAAGCCATGAATCCAGATGATTTTCACTATCGGGCGCACTACCTTCCGGTAAATTTACTCCACACATCGAAGCAAACGATGCAAACCAGTCGATCTGACTTACCAGATTGTCTGATACTCCAGCAGGAATCTTTCCCTTCCAGCGAATAACGCAAGGTACTCTTGTACCTCCCTCATAACTGCTATACTTACCACCTCTGTATACCCCGGTAGCCTTATGATTTCCCAGCAGCTCTACTGCCTGATCTTTATATCCGTCATCAATAACAGCACCGTTGTCACTGGACAGAATTACAATAGTATTATCATCCAGATTCAGTTTTTTCAATGTTTCCATCACCTGTCCTACAGTCCAGTCGAAAGACAACAAAGCATCTCCACGAGGTCCTAATCCACTCTTTCCGGCAAAACGTTCATGAGGTACACGAGGTACATGAATATCATTGGTTGCCAGATAGAGGAAGAAAGGTTCTCCCGACCTCTTGCTGTTTTCTATAAACCGGATAGCATGAGTTGTTATGCTATCAGCTATGTCTTCATCTCGCCATAAAGCACTCTTACCACCTTTCATGTATCCGATACGAGAAATACCATTCACGATAGACTGATCGTGTCCGTGTGACGGATGCATACGTAAAAGCTCCGGATTATCTTTTCCCGTAGGTTCACCGGGGAAATTCTCGGTATAGCTTACATATACAGGATCATCAGGATCGAGCCCTACCCCTCTACCATTTTCCATAAAGATACAAGGAGTACGGTCTGCCGTAGCAGCCATAATATAAGAATAATCGAAACCGATATCAGCCGGATTAGGTTTTACCACTCCATTCCAATCTTGCTTTCCTGTTTCATTTCCCAGCCCGAGATGCCATTTTCCTACCACTCCAGTCTGGTAGCCGGCTTCCTTAAACATGTCGGCCATGGTATAACGGTCGGGAGTAATGATCATGGCAGCATTGCCGGCTGCAATTCCGGTTCCCTTTCTACGCCAGGCATATTCTCCCGTAAGCATGGCATAGCGCGAAGGAGTACTTGTAGCCGCAGCACAATGGGCATTTGTAAAACGGATTCCTTCAGAGGCCAGTTTTTCAACATTGGGTGTACGCACTGCTGAAGTACCGTTACAGCTCAAGTCACCATAACCTATATCGTCAGCATAAATAAGCAGTACATTCGGACGATCGGACTGCTGCTGTGCAACAGCCGATGAATACAAAGCCAAAGCACCTATCGGCAAAAACAGTTTTTTCATAGTATAATAGAGATTTAAATCAGTAGCAATTATATCCAAGTCGATTATCTTTTCGCATTAAATCTGAACCCCAGTCCCAGCATCAGGTTATTAGGATCTTTAAATTTATAAAGTTGGTATCCTACGTGCAGAAACAGATTTCTGGTAATATCCGTTTTCAAGGCTACTACCTGATAAAACGAATCCGTATCTGCCCCTTTGCAGACGACGTTCCGCCCTACACCTAAATTAATGGAAAAGACAGGCATTACAATCTCAGCACGGAGGGAAACACCCACTGCAAACTGCTCTTTGAAAGGAGGACGATGAAAGCGAATATTCTCTGCATCAGGACCACTTATCGTATTGGCAATGTGGTCGGCTATGTTAGCACTCTCATCGTACTGCGCATCCAGCGACAGACCGGCACGAAAGTAATGACTGAAATTATACATCGGATTAAAATTCAATCCGCCAACAGCAAAAGAACCGGGAACAAGCACCGCAGAACTTTCTGTAGGGAATACTCCCTTTTTCTTTAGCGCACCGTACACAATAAGGTCATAACTTATATACGGATCAAACATTTTCCTGTTCCGGCAGGAAGTATAAGCCTTGTCATGCAACTCAAGTTTCTCCTTACTGCCGAAATAACGTATCAATCCGATACTTCCGCCTATCGTATTGACTCCGGAATTGGGATATCCCGTATTGCCGTTTGAGTAATGTGTCACACCTACTCCTGCCCGCAGATTCGTACGGGCATCAATCTGCCAGTTAAGCAGCAGACCAAAGTTGATATACGCATTTATTTTCGAACCAACTACATTGTTCATAGGATTCGTTTCCTCATCATATTTCTTCCATCCGAAAGACGCTCCAAAATTCCACTCATAGTCGAAAGACAAACGAGGGGTTATACTCATTATCCGGGAAGTCTGGAATGCATAAACAGCCAGAGGATTTCCTATTTCTTTAGAATTGAAGAAAGTATTATATCCCACTCCGATTCCCTGTATGGCATGCGGGTATATTTTCCCCCAATAAGTGTCGGGCGAAAACTTGAATCCATACTTCACATGTCCGGAAAAGGTCTTTCTGACCGGAGTCTGAGCGGCATTCACGCCTTTAAAGAATCCGTTTGTAGGAAATGTATAGGCAGGACGAAAATCAACTCCTACCATATGAATCATCTTTCTGTCTGTACTGTCTTTTTCGCCTGCCACCGCACAAACAGACAGGCACAGAAACAGACACAGAAGTATAAGTCTGCTAGTTTTTCCACTCATCTCATTCTATTTTTTCAGGAATTATACAAAAGTCGTACAGCCCCTTGCTATAAAGTTTCCCTTCAAAAGTCCGCTTTCTTCCTGTAGAAGGAATGGAAATGTACAGCTTATAATCTATCCAATATTGCTCAATCATATAATAGACTGAAATTTTCCATTTTTCACCGGGAGGAATGACATATTCCTTACCTGCCAGATCGGATTCGATGGAAGTTTTAATTTCCTGAGAATTGATTCCGACCTCTGCCTTTGTACTTCCCAGAACCGGTTGTTTATCTACGAAATCGGGTATGACTACCAATGGCAAAGGAGTTCCCAAAAAGCGTTTATACAGTTCCTCTTCATTTACTCCATCTTTATTTCTAAAAGAAACTTCACGCGAAAAAGATGTTTCCAACGGAGTGAAGTGCCAGCTTGTCGGCTGATCGGATTTGCTGTTATTCACTACCAGCGAATAGTCAGGTTCCAGCGTATTGTCAGAATATAACAAGCTTTTCCAATCATATACAATACTGTCTACTTCGTATTTTGAGGTTTGGGCCAACGACACTGGAATAGATTTCATCTCATATTCATTGCCGACAATTATTTCAACGTCAAGAGCCGACCTGTTCATGTTTTCTCCCGCATAAATACAAAGTTCTCTGCCATTCCTCTTCTCTACCCTGAAGTTGCAATATTCATAACCCAACTTTATAACGGCATTGGCTCCATTCTCCAAAGGCAGGTTTCTTCCATCAGGTTTTCCCTCAAGGTCACAAACTACTCCCCACACATTTTCAGAGGCTCCATATATATTCAGGATATCCCAGTTATCCGACTTAAAATTTATTCTGGCAACAGAATCTGTTTCCGACAACTGTACCACCGGAATTTCAGGCAAATAATCGTCTATAAAGACTCCACTATTACATCCGGCAGCAGATACCAATAAGCCCAACCACAATATTTTCTGTATATTTTTCATTTCTTATCTCTACATGAATATTTCCAACCTTACATACAGCCTGCAACCTTATCTCCCGGGAGGCATGATAACCGGTGATCCGCCCCGCTTGTCAATCATGACACTTCTTAATACTTCATAGAGAATCCCACCAACATCGATGCCTAAATCGAATTTATTGAATTTATAGTAAGGTGTAACAATCGGAACAGTCTGCCATCCTCGTTGGGGATCGTAATATCTCTGTGCTCCTACCTCCATACCAAACCGGTCGGTAAAATCATAGCCCACAGTAGCTCCGAATGCGCTCCTGTTAAAACCATAACGGTTATCCGGAGAATATGAGCCGAAAACATTTATATGGAGTCTGTCAGCAGGACGGTATGTTACGATACCGGAAACTCCCAAAGACTGTCCTACACTCTTCGGGAAATTATACTTTACCGCATCCACTCCCGCCTGAATAGAAAAATAATCATTCAGGTCATAACGATAAAAGAATGAAGCCTGATTTACTCTTCCCAGACCAGGCAATGTTTCCTGCATGCCACTGCCATAAAAATTAGGAAGGATTTGTCCACCCGTCGCATAATCTCCATAAAATCTGGGAGAAGGATTTGTATAATAAGGAGGTATATAGAAAGGCTTGCGCAATTTAATCTCTATTTTCTGCCCGTCCGGTATCTCAGTTACCGGATCACTCAGTGTGTTTTCCTTGAAATCGGTAGCATATCCGCCCGGTTGTGGAGAAACGACAGCCCCCTCAGACAATATTTTCAGACTGTCTTTTTCTTGCTTAATACTATTTACTTTCATGTTTTCCTGAGCATAAAGCTCCGCACAAGACAAATAAAAAAGTGATAATAGCATAATGTTTCCCCACTTCATATTCTTCATAGTTTAAGTTATGAATTCAAATATAGATGAAATAATTCATATAACAGCCAGATCTTAATCTATTTTAATACCCGAAAAGCAATATATCAAATAGACTGATATTTATCTCAAAACTCATTAGAATACATATCCCATTATTGGGGGCTCTACTTTTTATCCTTTTTGAAAATAGGTTTAATATATTTCTTGAAAATTTTTCCCACTTCAATGGTAGTTGAATTATTCAGCATATCATACGTTCTACCCGCTGATGGTTTAAGAGTGCGTCCGTAGTCTGTCTGAAGCCTTTTACTGAAATCTGGTCCTTCTTTCATGATGAGTTCAGGAGGACGACCTTCCATTGTCACATCATAAACAGGGTCTTCTCCTCGTTTAGTCCAAATGGAATAAGGACACATACGGATATATTTTTTCGGCTTCTTTACCATAAAAGTATCCGTCAGATTTCGAGGTATTCCTTCATCAAAAGGATTCTTAAATTCCATCCATTTCTTTTCAAGCGGAGCTTCCTGAGGTTTATTATAATCCATGCCGCCCGGAAGGAAATCAAACTGAATGAGTTTTACAGCTTCCTCATTCAGCTTAATTTCCTTATCTTCCTTCTGCTGTCCCATAACAGGAATTACTATCAGCAAAAGGAATTTTAATACCATATATCGCCGGATGCAGTTCATTCTGCGTTTTTTATTCACTCATGTTCAATCGTGACATTTCATTTTCAGCCGCACTGCGGTTATTCATTGTACGTTCTGTCCGGAAGCGGTATGTAACAGTAAAGCCAACCTTACGCGTGTCTTCCTTTCCGATACTGTTCATGATAATATCATTCAGACGGGCTGCACTGCGTATTTTGTTCTTATTGAAAAGGTCATACCCATCGAGCGAAAGCTGAAGCCTGTCATCCAGGAATGATTTTTTCAGACTCAGATTCAGAGACGTGTAACTCTTCGATTCGTACAGCTGATAATAACCTCTAGAACCATAATTAAAATCGGCAGATAACAAGAATCCGGAAGGAAGAGTGAAGCTATTGTTGAAATTCAGTATCATCAAAGGACGACCTGATTTCAGCATACTTCCATCCGGTCCAGGATAATTGAAGAATGTTTTCATACAGGTAAGCGTGAGTGAAGGTATCCACCACTTCACCGGATATTGCAGGTTTATCATACCCGTCAGATTATGCAGTTTATCAAAATTATCCATGTAGCTGACTGTAACCGCCGAATTTCCCGGCATACTGTAAAATGCCGTTACCAGCGGATTGTGCGTACACGTATAATTCAGGTTAAAGAACAGGAACTTATAAAACAGCATATAGTTCAAGTCATGAGTCAGAGCCTGTTTCAGGTAAAGATTTCCTTTCTGATAGGTAAACCGGTCTGTATACACGGCATTATCATTCATTACACCAAAAGGAGGACGCTCCGTATGAATGGAGTAAGTAAGAGACTGTTGCAGGCTCTCCGTATTATAACTTAAGGAAACAGAAGGCAGAAAATTGTGATAGGTCTGGTTCTGACTTTTGCTATCATTGGTTTCCCTCAGATCACTTCGTATGTGTTCGTAACGCAAGCCTGCTCCCAACGACAGGTTATTCCATGTATAATCGTATGACAGGTAGAGAGAATTCTTCAACTCAGTATTACGAGTACGGCCATTATTCAACGCACGGATATATTCTATATAGTCCGTTCCGCTTGTATGACTAAAATCATATCCCAAGCTGAAAGTTCCCGCTTTCTCGGTTTCATACGACAAGCTGAATTTGGCAGCAAACAAATCCCAGTCTGCTTTACGGTGATAGTCCATAGACGTTTCTGCATCGTCGCTTTCCCATTCACGAATATTCCCCCGGCTACGATCAGTCTTGTGAAGATAATCACCGAATACGTTCATTTTCCAACCATTCTTCCAGTCGTTTATATAATACAGATTAAAATGGTTGCTGACGGACTTGTCGGACACATCACTGAGATTCTTAATAAAAGTAGAAACACCCTTGTCCGGTATCATGGAAAGAGTTTCATTTGAGGATGTATTACCTTCGCTGTATTTGCCTTCATATTTCAATCCAACCTCCGATTCTGGTGAAAAATGATAAGAAACACCACCCGTATAAGCATGGCTTTCGTTAAAAATCTGCTTTTGACTCAAATTAGTAAGATTCCAGATAGTATCACTTTGAGTCTGCTGATAAATATCAAGATCCGAATCCTTCTTTCCACGATCATAATTGTAAGAAAAAAAGAAATCCCAGTTTTTATAGTTGTAGCTTCCATTCATCCGGTAATTCTGGCTGAAATGATTTCCCTGCAACAGATTACCGCTGACATTAAAGGCAAGTCCTTCTCCCAGACGTTTGGTCTTGATTTCAATTACCGCACGCTGCTCCGAATGATAACGTACGTCAGGATTCGTCATCAGTCTGACAGACTGAATCTGGTCAATAGCCAGATTATTCAGTTCTGTTTGATCTGTAATCTCTCTGCCATTGATATAATACGTAGGTGTACCTTTTCCTATCACTTCAATGGCGTCACCCCGCTGCTGTATACCTGGTATCTTACAAAGCAGATCATTCAGAGTGGTTTGTTTGGCAAGAATAGTGTTCGGCACATCAGCAGTAATTCCATCCCGGTTCAGTTTGAAAGGTTTCCTGTACGCTGTAATCTCCACTCCTTCTAGTTCAGTTTGTGAGAACTCCATCCGAGCTATCGGCAGGGTAATGTCCGCATTAACAAGTATATTCTTATACAGCGTCTCATAGCCCAGATAGGAATAGCGGATAATATAGCTGCCACCATCGAGTGATGTGCTATATACACCGCAAGAGTCTGATACCGCACCTGTTACAAGCGTACTGTCTGACTGATTCAGAAATGCCACATTTACCATCGGCATTACTGCATTTTCTGAATCTATGATTTTTCCTTTGATAGAATGCTGTCCATAAGTAGGTAACAAGATTAGACAGCACATTACACTTAAAAATATCTTTTTCATTAGTCTAGTTTACAATTTTGATTCAAAATAGTAAAAATAAGCGTATTATCGTTCCGAAACGAGAAGAATATACATTTTTCTCACTAATAGTACAGCCAAATAGATAAAAAGATTCAACTATATTGTTCCATATTCAAGTCAATATACTGTTATAGAACGATTTCTTACTTCATACATACATGATGTGGAATAGATTAGAACAGTTCTGAATTAGAAGACAAAGTGAAAACTCTAAATTTTATTTCATTCTATAGTGTAAATAATTTCCATAATAACTTGACCAACAGCATTCAACGTTTCATTAGAAATGTTATTCATGTTGTCTTGCTGAGTATGCCAGTAGAAACCAAAGCCATGATGAGTTGTTGGATCACAACTTATAATATCAATACAAGGAATATTACGACCTTTCATTACATATAAATGGTCATCTGTTATTGCTCCAATATTTTCATTGATAAAATACTTATCAAAACCTTTATTTTGAGCAGTATTCCAAACTAAATCTACTATATTGCTAGCATTTTGTACAGAATAGAGTTCTTTATAAAATTTCGCATTTTCACTTCCTACCATGTCTAATAGAATACCAAATTCCGCTTTATAATTAGCTACATGAGGATTCTGAGACCAGTATTGAGACCCCAAACAATATGTATCTGCTAATTTACTTTCTATGAAATTAGGAACACCATAGTCTTCGGCATCAAAAAATATAATATCAATACCTATATTAATGTCTTTTAATTTAATCTGGCGTGCTACTTCTAATAAAACGCCTACTCCGCTTGCTCCATCGTCCGCACCATCTATAGGCTTGTTATAATTACGTTCATCTATATCTTGGTCTGAATATGGGCGTGAGTCCCAATGTGCAAATAGTAATATTCTTTTTCTTATCTCAGGATTGAAGACACCAATAATATTTTTAGCCTGCAATTTTTCATTGTTATATGCTTTAAGCAGTACATTCTGTATAAAGACCGTATCACAAAACTGTTGCATTTTGTCTATTAGAAATATACCGCATTTTTTATGAGCTTCTGAATTAGGAACTCTTGGTCCAAAAGCGACCTGCTGACCTATGAAAGCATAAGCACTATCTGCATTAAATACACTTTCTATTTGTCTTTGATTATTAGCATCAAGAACAAGATTTTGGTCTTTTTTCTTTAAATTACAACTGATGAGAAAAAGTAAGCAACAAATAAATATAACTTGATTAAATGAGTTTGATAATATTTTCATATGATTATAATTAGAGTTAGTTTTTTACCTTCCAAAACGAGAAGAATCCACTTCTTTCTTTTCTTTGCTGATGCTGCCGCCAAAACAATAAATTAATTTTACAGAAACACTACGGCTGTATTGTCCCATGTTCAAGTCAATACGCTGTCCTGCATAGCGGTTCCTCACTTTCATGCGCATGGTATCGAAAAGGTCAGAACAATTCAGACTCAGACTTGCCTTATCCTTCAGGAAATTCCATTGCGCTCCTACATTGATTGTAAAGACCGGTTTCGTGTCGCTGATGCCGGAAATCATGCTTGAACGGTACATCGCATCAAAATCAAAACCCAGGTTTGAGCCTACAGAAAAATGATTCTGCATGGCAAGCATACATGCCCATTTTTTGCGGTTGAAAGGAATATCCCAAAAGTTGTCACAACGGTTACGGTCATTGACTACAGTCACATTTACCTGAGAAGACAACCACTCACCGATACTGAACGGAATGTTAGCACTCATACCGAAGGATTGATAATAGTTCCAGTTCTGCGTACGGTACACAAGTGCCAGACGGTCTTTTGCCTGATACATATCCATCGTGAAATAATCGTTGGTACGCTCATAGAACAGTGACAACATGTACTTCTGAAGAAAGAGATAATTGGCATTTACATTATACACATTGGCAGGCCGCAATCCCTCGATGGTCTGAATCTCTTCGTAGGCATTCATGTAAGTGGTACTGGTCTGCATATCCCAATAGGTAGGATAATCCTTTTCTGACGAAACGCCTAACATAAACGTATGTTTCTCCGAAGGCGAATAGGTCAGACTGGCCTGCGGATAGACTGCCCATTTATGATAGCTTCCGATGGAGTAATACTCACCGGTTGCCGAGAGAGAAAGAGACAGACCGCTTTCAAACTCCTTGTCAAAGCCACCATAAAAATTGGTTATTTGCTCATAAAGGCGTGAGGAAGAATTACCCACATCATCCTTTCCTTCAGTCTGATTGAAGAACTGACCGTTCTTATTATCCGTATAATCATAACGGACACCATATTTCAAAGTCCAATCATTGGCAAGACCATGACTTTGGTCGGCATATACGGAGAGCTTGCGTATCTTCTGGTCCGAAGTATAATCAAGCAACTGACGGGTATTGTCGGTAAGTTCACTTTCCAACCGATTCTTGTCATTCATGGTGTAGTCCGTATAATCCACACCAAAATCAAGTCCAAAACCAGAAGAATAACGGGCAAAGACATTGTGCAAACGGCTGTCTTGCAACTTGTCATTATGACTATTCTGAAAGTTTCCGTTTACATCAATCGTACCTTTGCCATTGTCAGAAAGGGCAGCATTATAGCCCACGCTCAACTCGTTATCCTCGTTTATCTGATAGCCATATTCAGCATAGATGTTATGCTTCCAGCCTTTTGTATTGATTTTCTGTATCTGCGTGATGTCATATACTTTTCCGCTATATGTATGTTTGGATGCAAGATCCATTACAGTCATCATATGCGAATAACCAGGATTATAAGATACATTTAACGATGACTTCCCCTTTGTCATCAGGAAGTTTACATTGCCGCTGTAACTACTGAAATATTGGTTGCTATATCTGACCGACAGTTCGCTCTGGATTGTATTGTCGTCTGCCTTTGCCATTACAATATTAATGGCAGCACCTCGTACATGATATTCGGGCGGTGTATTATACATCACTTCTGCTGTCTGTACCTGCGAAGCGGAAGTATTCTTCAGCATCTCAATCAACTGCTCCTGTGTTAGTGTACTTGCCTTTCCGTTTAGGATAACCGTCACGTCTTTTGCTCCCACCAGTGAGAGTTTGCCGTTCCTGTCCTGCACACCCGGCAACTTACAGATAGCCTCGTAGGCATTGTTTACGATATACTTTTCTGAGATTGCTGAAATATCATAATTCAGTTTTCCCTGTTCCACGGTAACGAACGGACGTTCCCCCTCGATTACCACTTCCTCAAGATTATAGTCTTTCGATTCCAGAATAATGGTACCGGCATCACGTGCCTGTCCCTTAACCAGCCTGGTCTGATAAAGCAGATGCTGGACGATGAGCTGATAATTCTCCGGATCGGGCTCAAGCACAAACGTACCGTCAGCAGCAGATATGGCTGTACTCAGATATGTTGAATCCGGCAGCTGCATGATGACTGTTGCACCTTCGACGGGCTGTCGGTTGGTATCTATCACTTTTCCTGTTGTCTGACTGAAAGCAGATGTTGGAAGACCGACGCAAATCAGGAATCCTGTTATATTTATTATATATTTCATTATGTGTATTACAAAAGTATGAAACTATTATTCATTTACCATTCACGTATATTTTCCAAAATTATATGTGCAGATGCATGAAGCCTCTGACAAGTTACCCTGCCGGAGGCATAGTTTATTTATTACAATTACATTTTTGAAAAGTTCTTTCTTCTTTTATAACCTCTTGCTTTATAAGTTTATTATCAATAAAAGTAAAAGCTGTTGTTACAATATACCATGTTCCTTTGTTTAATTCTTCTTTATAGAATAACTTTTCTTTTTCCTGATGATCTTGTGTATAAGATATTTCCTTATTAAAAGGCTTTCCATATCTTTTTATGAAAAGATTTTTATCTATTCCCAATTCTATATTTTCAGAGCTGAATTTACTTATTTGATTGGCTGTATAACATGATGTTAGTACGATTGTTGTCAACGTTATTAGAATAATATTTTTTAGTTTCATATTATTTTGGTTTATAGTTCCGTATTCAAATATATTTTCCCGAAAGTATTTTGTTTATCATACTTTAATGCCCGAACCGTGAAGTGTCTACTTCTTTTACCTCCTGTTTTTTATATCCGCCAAAACGGTATGTAAAGTTCAGAGATACTGTTCGGGTGTAGAAAGAACTGTTCATATCCAAATACTGACCTTTGAAGCGAACCTTCATATCCGGCATGCTGGAATTAAAGATGTCACTGCAACGTGCCGTAAGCGTACATTTGTCTTTGGCAAAGTTCCACTTCATTCCGGCTGTAAGATTGAATGTGCTTGCAAGATCCAACGCTCCCTGAATGAAAGGTGTTTGTACGTTCCCTGTCAGCTCAAACGAAAGGTTCTTTCCAACCTTGAAGGTATTATCAAGTGTTCCGACAAATATCCATTTCTTACGATCAAAAGGTATGTCAAAAAATTGGTCACATTTCTGTCGTGCCTGCATACCTACAAGTGTAAGCCTTGCATCATACCAGTTCCCCATACTGAACGGTACAATGATATTGGCTCCTATCATACGCATATAGTTCCAGTTAGTGTTCTTGTATATCAATGCCAACCGGTCGGTTGCCTGATAAGGAGACTGAGCAAAGTAATCGGATGTATGTTTATAGAACAGGCCAACGATATACTTCTGTTTCAATATATAGTTTCCATTCAGATTATAGTTCGTCATAGGTCTTAAACCAGGCGTTCCCTGAATTTCAGAATATCCATTCAGATAGGTGACTGAAGACTGCATATCCCAGTAACCAGGATATGTCTTGTCTGTTGACAGGGATAGCTGGAAAATATGTTGCGGACTTTTCAGATATGTCAACGAGGCTTGCGGATAGACCGCCCATTTGTGATAATTGCCAATAGTATAATATTCTCCAGTAGCCGAAATAGTGAACGAAGTCCCGGTTGTCCAATTCTTACTCAACGAGAAATAGAAATTAGTTGTCTGCTCTTCTAGCTTAGCATCAGTATTTTCAGGTTTTATATTACCTGTCACATTATTATAAGTCTGAAAATCGTAGTTTTTTGTATAGAGATAGGAAACACCGTAACCTATACCCCAATTATTGGGCAGACTATGTTTCTGGTCTGCATAAACAGAGTAACGGTCAATACGCTGGCCGCCGGTCAGGGTATATGCGTTTTCACTATTATCTGTAAGCTGTGTTAACATTGTCTGGTTATTATCCGAAGTGAATCGGGTATAATCACCGCCTAATTCGAGTCCGAAACCGGAACTGTATTGTACAGCTATGTTATGCATCTTATTTTCTGTAAATTTATCGAGAGTGGATTGCTGAAAACTTCCGTCTGCTATACTACGACCGTTTCTGTCGGGAGTAAAACTTCCGGTATAAGCAATATTCAGACAATTCTTTTCATTGATATTGTATTCCAGAGCCGTTCTTACATTATGCATCCTGCTTTTGGTACTTAGTTTCTCATTTTGAGTTATTTCATAAACCTTATCGCCTAATGTATGTCTGGAGAACAAGTCCGTATATTCCATTATTTTGGCATTGTCGGCCCCATACATTATATCCAGAGTTACTTTAGGCGTAGATAATCGGAAATTACCATTCGCACCGCCACTACTGAAATACCTGTTCTGATAGTATGTACTCAACTCTCCCTGAAATGAATAGTCATTTGAGCGTTTCATCACCACATTGATGACAGCTCCACGCACATGAAATTCAGGAGGGGCACTGTATATGACTTCTGCTTTCTCTACACGATCTACCGGTGTATTGCGCAGCAATGTTTCCAACTGATCTGCTGTCATAGTCGTAGGCTTGCCGTTCATTACAATTGTAAGAGAACTTGCTCCTGCAAGAGAAAGAGTTCCGTTACTCTCCTGCACTCCCGGTAGTTCGGATATAGCCTCGTATGCATTGTTTACAGCCCGTTTCTCAGAAAGAACCGAAAGATCATATCCAAGCCGTCCGTCTTCTACTTTAACTAATGGTCTTTCTCCCTTAATTACCACTTCCTCCAGATTATAGTCTTTCGGCTCTAGTGTAATGATGCCGACATCATGAGCCCGACCTTTTATTTGTCTGGTCTGATAAAGTAAGTGCTGGACAATAAGCTGATAACTCTCCGGCTCCGGTTTAAGCATAAATGTACCGTCGGCCGCAGAGATGGTAGCCTCTAAATAGGTTGAATCCGGTAGTTGTATGACAATGGTAGCACCTTCAACCGGCTGATTGTTAGTATCTACTACTTTTCCTGTTGTCTGACTGAATGCAGATAAAGAAAATCCTACACAAATCACAGACAATATTATTATTCTTCTATTTCTCATATATCAGTAAATCCTTATATTCAAATTATTTATTTCTATTTTTCAAATCAAATAATTCAATTAAGTTCTGTTTCCTCTCCATACTCTATCTCATATGATTGTGGGTAATATATATCCAATAGCCCATCAAGAATACGCTTCTCACCAGTGATCGGGTGACTTGCATAAATCTTGAACCATATACCGTAATATTTATACCAGCATTTTATTCTACACGTCCTTTGTTTGTTCGGACTTACACTAACGGTTTCTTTTATTTCAAGCATTTCTTCAGGAAGTGGTAAAGTTTGAACGGAAGCAGAGAGAGGCAATGTTACTATTGACAATACAGGGCTACCTTGGGAGATAACAGGAACTGGAACCTTCGGAGCATCTTTACCGAATATCTTCAACTGTTCCTCTGTCAGCACTGTTTCCCATTCATGCTCATTTACAAATGAGTATTCTATCTTAAAGTTTTTATATGGATATACATCGAAAGTAGAGACATGTTCTGTAGGATTTATACAACCGTAAACATCTCTTTTCTGTATCATACTGTCCATAACAATATATGATGATACTGTATATACAATGCTGTCGAGATTATATCTGCTTGATGGCTCTATATCAACAGAAATATGCTTACTGTTGTACTTATTTCCTATATTAAGGTATATTCTCTTTGTCTTATTATCCATATTTTCCGAATTAGACAAGACAAGATGTTTTACATCCTTACGTTCAATAGTAAGTTTTATGTCTGGATGTGAAACTTCCAATTTTACCAGTTCTAAACCATCTGTATGGAGATATGAATCTTTATAAACCAAATTTCCGTCATGCCCATAGATATCCCCATTTATACCGTGGTAAACACCTTCTTCATCTATAAAAAATACTGACTTTACATCCCAATTGGATGATTCAAAACCAATCTCAGAAACAGAATTTTTTTCCGAAAGCCGTACTTCACTGATTGACGGTGCAAAATCGTTGATAAAAACTTCACTGTTGCAGCCATGCAGTATAAATACAGCTATCAGAACTATATGTATTGTTTTCAATAAAGATTTCATGTTCATAGTCAATCTGTTTATTCATTATCTTGCATTGAACCTGTAACCGATACCAAGCATAAGATTGTTGGGGTCCTTGAATCTGTAAAGCTGATAACCTGTGTGCAGGAAAAAATTCTTTGTTATGTTTGTCTTTAGTACAAATGTCTGATAGAAAGAATTAGTATCAGAACCTTTGCAGAGAAAGTTCTTACCTATACCTAAGTTGATTGAAAAGATAGGCATTACAATTTCCGCTCTTACAGATATACCCGTAGAAAACTGTTCCCTGAATGAAGGTCTGAAGAATTTAAGGTCTTCCGAAGTTGAAGGTATATCGTCATTAGCAATGTGCTGTCCGATATTAGCACTTTCATCGTATTGTATGTCGAGCGAGAGCCCGGCCCTAAAATACCTACTGAAATTATAAAGAGGATTGAAGTTCAAACCTATGATACCGAATGAACCGGGAACTAAAATCGGATCATGATTTTCAGGGAAGACACCTTTTTTTCTCGTAGCTCCATAGACAATCAGGTCGTAAGTTATATATCTGTCAAATATCGGAGTGAACTGTTTGCACAATTTCTCTTGTCCATTATTTCCACCTCCGAAACTTCTTGTGATACCGACTGATGCGCCTATGGCATTTACCCCGGCATTAGGATAACTGGTGTTACCATTTGAGTAATGTGTAACATCTATGCCGGCTTTCAAGTTAGTGTTTGCCGCTATCTGCCAGTTAAGAAAAAATCCCAAGTTTATATACGCATTGATTTTAGAACCTACAACCATATTATTGGGATTGTTTTTTTCATCGAATTTCTTCCAACCGAATGATGCGCCAAAATTCCATTCATAATCGAATGAGAGTCTTGGGGTAACCGTTGCTATCCTGGAAGTCTGAAATACATATACGGCAATAGGGTTGCCTATCTCTTCAGTATTGAAAAACGTATTATAACCAATGCCAATACCTTGTATGGCATGAGGGTACAACCTGCCCAGCTCAGAATCCGGAGAGAACTTAAAGCCATATTTAATGTGTCCGGCAAAACTAGAGTTATTATTTTTTCCTGCGTTGTTGTTTCCTTTAAAAAACTCATGCGTAGGGAATAAATATGAAGGTCTGATATCAAGACCTATAATATGTTCGGGACCTTTTCTCCTTGTAACTTCTACATTTTCTGTGCTTGTTGAGTCGTTATAGTTCAGAGCACATACTATTTGTGTAAAAGCAAAAGATAACAGGAGTATGCATATATTCCTCATTTACAAAAACTTCTTAATACTGTTGTATCACAGCATGATTATTCGTTTATCAGTTCCATAAGTTTCTTTTTCAGTAAAGTATTATGGAGCTGGTTTGCCAAAATCTCACCATTACTATTAATCAGAATACCATGCGGTATGCCGGAGAAAGGGAAATTCTCCTTTACCTTTTCCCCTTCCGTTGTGTCAATAAGGGATGTAAACTTAATCTGATGTTTCTTCATGGTCGACCGAAAATCTTCCATGTTCTTGTCTATCGAAATCAGGAGGATATTCAATCCTTTATCCTTATACTGGCTATATGTCTTTTCAAGTTCCGGAAATTCTGCAATGCAGGGAGCACAGCCTGAAGACCATAAGTCTATATACAGATACCCGTTTTTAGGAATAAACGAAGAAAGTTTTCTTTTTACTCCATTGGCATCAGGAAATTCCACATCCTTTATCTTTGTACCAATCTTTGCGTCCAGTTCCTTCTGTTTCCTGTCCATATCCAGACGAAGCTCATAATACCATTGTACTTTCTTGTCAGCTTTCACTTCTTCAGGCAGAGTTGGATAAGTTTCAAGGAAGTTTGGATCATACACTGAGCCGATTTCATTGATAAATGTTGTCTTGCCTACGATATTGTGTATATTGTCAAGCTGGAATTTAACTTTATATTCAGTAAACACCTGCAGCAATGAATCAAACACAGAAGTGTCCGGATTATCTTTTCCCTCGATACTTCTGTGGTATTCCACCTCTCCTAACTTCTCTATTCTACGTGTTTCAGTAAGATAGGTGTTATACAGATCGTTCATAGGTGTACCCGATACATGATAAGTGGAATCAAATGCAATATTCACTTTTCCTTTTTCAGCAAAGAACATCCCTCTTGAGGGATTAAGTGTATCATTGACAAATATATAATAAGCCATATCTGGATTGGCTTCAACAGTAAAATTGAATCTACCGTGAATCAAAGAGTCATTTCCCAGAGTGATGACCGAATCATTCTGAAGATAGTATAATTTTATTGGCGTTCCATCGGTGCAATTGCCACAAATACCATTGATATAAACCGTATCACGGTTTTCACAACTTATACAGAATAGACCTAGGAAGAAAGCTAAACATTTATATATTAATCTCATAGGAATTGTTTTTGTTAAAAAGCTCTCAAAAATATGTATTATAAGTGAGAAATTTGTTTTTTATATAACAATTGACTAAAAAATAGATGAATTACGTCAAAACGCCTTGGAGATTGAAAATAATTGATTAATAACAACCCGTTGGCATAATAAGTCAAATTTAATATATTTTTTCCAGCGAGTTTAGAATTCAGCTTTAAATAACCATAAAAAATTAGATAACAACCTTTAGTTTAATTCAATATGGTTCGGCAAGCCAATAGCCCAGTTTAGCGTTATATCGCTTTACATCTGCACCTTTGATAAAACTGATATTCCATGCTGTTTCGTAATTAATCTCGATGCTATAATTTCTCTACTTGTTTTCCCTTTAACAGTAAGCATTCGAAGAAATGCACCTTTTACACTTTGAGGTTTGGTTGTAGCTTTGCGGCAGTGAATACAATCAAACCT
>ENA-UEPI01000194-UEPI01000194.1-human-gut-metagenome-genome-assembly--contig:-NODE-194-length-53000-cov-24.550781_pt1 | contig 53000 bp, 48 predicted proteins | sample MGYA00242899_ERZ507914 | MGnify/ENA primary metagenome ERZ507914 (study PRJEB26167, sample SAMN06115442) | human gut metagenome | host: Homo sapiens | place: China:Chongqing | collected 2015-07-28...
AGGAGTACCGCTGTACTCCAACCTTTGTTAACCTTAAATCTAATACTATGAAAAACACAGTGCAAAGATACGGACTTTCTGGAAACTAACAAGCGAAACTCATTAAAATCTATGCTTTATAACATGTTTTAATAAGTTCCGCTCGTTTGCTAAAAGGTTTTAACAATATAAGCTCTATTTGTTACCTTCATCGAATTCTGCTATTTCTCTTGTAGCGACTTCCAGTGCTTCATTAATGTTACTACAGATATTTTCTTTACCCAGCAGTTCATAGAATCCGGATTTTTCGAGTACGGCATGTACACGTTCGTTTACTCCGGAAAGGATAATATGTATATTTTCCTTTTGTGACATTTCACACAGTGTTGTCAGGTTATGAATACCTGTCGAATCGATGAACGGAACTTTACGCATACGGATGATACGAATTTTCGGTCGGTCACCCAGACGTGCCATTATTTCTTCAAATTTGGTAGCAATACCAAAGAAATACGGACCGTTTATTTCGTATACCTCTACCCCATTAGGAATGATAAGATGCTCTTCGTGTACTTCCAGGTCTGATTCTTTATTCGGATCTATCTCGTCGGTGATAACAGAAATCTGTGTTGTTTCCATAACACGTTTCATAAACAGTACACAAGCTATAACCAGTCCGACTTCGATAGCTACAGTCAAATCGAAGATAACGGTCAGGAAAAAGGTTATCAACAAGACAGTCACATCCGATTTCGGGTTTTTCAACAGTCCCTTGAACACGCGCCATCCACTCATGTTATACGATACGATAACGAGAACACCGGCCAGACATGCCATCGGAATATATTGTGCAAGCGGCATCAGGAATAATAAGATGAGTAACAGAACTACCGCATGAACGATACCCGAAACAGGCGATTTACCTCCGTTGTTGATATTCGTCATGGTTCTCGCAATAGCACCTGTTGCCGGAATACCTCCGAAAATAGGTGATACGAAATTGGCTATACCCTGTGCAATCAATTCTGTATTCGAATCATGACGGTCGCCGATTACACCATCTGCTACTGTAGCCGAAAGCAAAGATTCGATAGCTCCCAGTACAGCAATGGTAATAGCTACCGGGAAAAGATTTTTAATAGCTTCCCAGTCTAATGCAGGTACAGCAGCTGCGGGGAGCTGTGCCTTGATGCTGAAGCGGTCGCCGATTGTATCGATACAAGTGATTCCTCCATACATTTTCAGCAGATATACTCCTACAGTTACCAGTATGATAGCAATTAAAGAACCTGGAATCTTTTTAGAAAACTTAGGAGTAATGGCAATGATAAAGATACTTACTAAGCTCACTATTACATTCCACCAGTTTACAGTGTCAAAATGGTGGAAGTATAAAATCCATTTTCCTATAAAATCCCCCGGCACCTTTTCACCTCCGAACTGTAGTCCGAAGATATCTGCTATCTGAGTAGTAAAGATAGTTACTGCAATACCGCTTGTAAATCCTACAATAATGGGATAAGGAATAAATTTAATGATTGTCCCCAGCTTGAATACTCCTAATAATATAAGGAGTACACCAGCCATCATCGTGGCAACCATCAGGCCTTCGATGCCATATTCTTGGATGATACCGTAGATGATAACGATAAAAGCACCGGTTGGTCCTCCGATCTGTACCTTGCTTCCCCCAAGAAATGAAATGATGAATCCTGCAACAATCGCTGTGATAATACCCTTTTCAGGACTTACTCCTGAAGCTATACCGAATGCGATGGCAAGAGGCAATGCTACTATACCTACAATAATACCTGCCATCAGGTCGGTAGTAAAATCTGTTTTCGTATAATTTTTCAGTGTAGAAAACAGTTTAGGCTGAAAATCCAATTTTACCATATATGTGTTTTGTTATAAATTATAAAAAGAAGTGCAAAAGTATATATTTATTTGAACATTTTGGCTGATAATAAGGTTATTATTTATATTGCATAAGTGGAATTTCTTAATAATACTTAAATAAAAATTGTAATGATTACAAATTTGAATAAAAGTATTACCTTTGCAATATCAAATCAAGAATATACATGTTTAACCAATTAAATAACTAACGATTATGGGAAAAAGTATCAAAGGAACAAGAACAGAGAAGAACTTAGGCATTTCATTTGCTGGTGAATCACAGGCAAGAATGCGCTATACATATTATGCTAGTGCAGCAAAGAAAGAAGGTTACGAACAGATTGCTGCCATCTTTGCTGAAACTGCTGATCAGGAAAAAGAACATGCAAAGCGTATGTTCAAGTGGCTGGAAGGCGGTATGGTAGAAATTACAGCCAGCTATCCTTCAGGTGTAATCGGAACAACACTCGAAAACTTGAAAGCTGCGGCTGCAGGTGAAAACGAAGAATGGTCACTCGACTATCCTAAGTTTGCAGACATTGCAGATGAAGAAGGTTTCCCTGCTATTGCGAAGATGTATCGTGAAATTGCTGTTGCAGAAAAAGGACACGAAGAAAGATACCTTGCTCTGGCAAAGAATGTAGAAGAAGGAAAGGTATTCAAGAAAGACACCGAGGTAGTATGGCAGTGCCGTAACTGTGGTTACTTATATGTAGGTACGGAAGCTCCTGAAACTTGTCCGGCATGTTTACATCCACAGGCATATTTCGAAGTAAAGAAAAATAATTATTAATATTGGATATGTATGACTAAAGCGCAGAACTTCCGAATATGAGTTCTGCGCTTTTTTTATACACGTAAAAAATACCTATTTTGAGGTATTGTGGTGTTTATCAGAATTTATGATTTTTGTAACACTGAGAAATACTAATCATTTAAATAAAAATGAATATGAAAATAAAATCAATTATAGGTCGTGAAATACTCGATTCACGAGGAAATCCTACGGTAGAGGTTGAAGTAAGACTGGAATCTGGCGTGATGGGACGTGCATCTGTTCCTTCCGGAGCATCTACCGGTGAACATGAAGCTCTCGAACTTCGTGATAAAGATTCTAACCGTTACGGTGGAAAAGGTGTGTTGAAAGCTGTTGAAAACGTAAATAAGGTTATTGCTCCGGCTTTGACTGGATGGTCTGTTCTGGAACAGCGGGCTATCGATAAGAAAATGCTTGAGCTGGATGGCACGCCAACCAAGTCGAATTTAGGTGCAAATGCTATTTTAGGAGTTTCTCTTGCAGTGGCAAAGGCTGCGGCAAACTATCTGGATATACCTTTATACCGTTATATAGGTGGAGTAAATACATTTGTAATGCCTGTTCCGATGATGAATATTATCAACGGAGGTTCACACAGTGATGCGCCTATTGCCTTTCAGGAATTTATGATCCGTCCGGTGGGAGCACCTTCTTTCCGCGAAGGTCTTCGTATGGGGGCTGAAGTTTTCCATGCTTTGAAGAAAGTATTGCATGATAGAGGTCTGAGCACTGCTGTAGGTGATGAAGGAGGTTTTGCTCCTGCACTGAATGGAACAGAAGATGCGCTGGAATCTATTCTTGCAGCTATCCGGCAGGCAGGTTACGAACCGGGCAAAGATGTGATGATCGGTATGGACTGTGCTTCATCCGAGTTTTATAGAGATGGACTGTACGATTATACAATTTTTGAAGGTGAAAAGGGCAAGAAGCGTACATCAGAAGAACAGATTGCCTATCTGGAAGAACTTATCAACAAATATCCTATCGACTCCATCGAAGATGGTATGAGTGAAAACGACTGGGAGGGATGGAAAAAACTTACCGAACGTATCGGTGGACGCTGCCAGCTGGTAGGCGATGACCTGTTCGTTACAAATGTAGAATTCCTTTCGAAGGGTATTGAGCTGGGATGTGCCAATTCCATCCTTATTAAAGTAAATCAGATCGGTTCACTCAGTGAAACACTGGATGCAATCGAAATGGCTCATCGTCATGGATATACTACGGTTACCTCTCATCGTTCAGGAGAAACTGAAGATGCTACGATTGCCGATATAGCTGTTGCTACCAACAGTGGTCAGATTAAAACCGGTTCATTGAGCCGTTCAGACCGTATGGCAAAATACAATCAGTTGTTGCGTATCGAAGAAGAACTGGGTGACCTGGCTGTATATGGATACAAGCGTATCAAATAAAAAAGTTAGTCATATTTGAAATTCTAAATTGTAAAGGCTGTTGTCTTCGGACAGCAGCCTTTTCTTTTCGTAAAAAGATGCTGAAGTTTCCTTCTTTTTTTGTACAACTTTTGAAAAGTTTTGTACAATATCCTGAGATACTTTGTACAATTTCAGAAATATTTTGTACGAATTTTGCTTAAGATTTCAGCATGTTTTGGTGAAAAGATCGAGAAGAATAAAAAAAGGAGGCGGTTTGAGGCTATGAAATGGTATGTTAAGGAGGAAAACCACAGAAAAATGAAGAAAATTTGAAAAAAGTTATGCAGAATGTTTGGAGGTTTCAAAAAAAGTCGTACCTTTGCAACCGCAATCGAGAGAGAAAGCAACAAAAAACTTAATGGTGCGTTAGTTCAGTTGGTTAGAATACATGCCTGTCACGCATGGGGTCACGGGTTCGAGTCCCGTACGCACCGCAATAAACATTGAAAATCAATGTTTTGTGAAATAGACACCCGATTTTACACCCAAGAATGTAAAGTCGGGTGTTTTTCATTAAGAAGCAAAAAGAAAGGGCTAAACTTACTTTGAAGTTTGCCCCTTAATCTCATTATTGCGGCTATTGCTATTTTTCTCCACGTATAAACATGTTCTGATAGTTAATAACCAGCCGTTTGAATGATAGTACGAAATCCGCTCCTAATGAGCCGGAAAATAACTGACTGCCGGATTCCGTATTTTTAACGACCTCCGTATTATATAATTTAACAGTGGAACCTGCTACTTCAAAACGGAATTCGGGTAATACAACTGCTTTTGTTTGTGATATTCCGCCAAAGCCTCCACGGGAGGTTGTCTGTTCAGCGAGCCCCTCTATTGCGTCGGGAAATGTTTCTGCAAATTTATTTCCCAAATCAGATTTTACATTTCCTGTATCAAAAATCAAATCAAAAGGATGTCCACTGTAGCTAATTCTCACTTGAGGTGTATTTGATGACAAATACATATTCGGTTCTCCATCAGATGTTTTCTGTGGAAATACAAATCTGCCTGCTTCATTGTCTATGATTATTTCTCGTGCGTCCCTGATAAAGTGATAGCCCAGCACTCCGTCAAATGCAAACACCGAGTCCACTTCATTGTCAGGAGGTGCAACCATAAAAATAGGATGATGATATACCAGTTCTCCAATTTTCAACGAATCCGCCATAGCAAGCTTTACAAAGCCTATTTCCATACCCGATACAGGAATTGAATCTGCCAAAACCTTCAAGCCTACTTCTTCCGCATACTTTTCTGAAACGAAGTTGCCAAATGAACAGCCTGTATCGAAAATATAGTTTTTCGTTATACCGTTTACTTCCACAGGAATATAAATATGTTTGCCTCTTCCTATTGTTTCCACAATTGACGGTACAGTAATGTCCCGGTCAGGGCGTTCAAGATAAGGCTTAGGTACATTAGCAAGTGCTTTGCCGACTTTCTCTATAAACACAAAACTATAAAGAGCTTCAAACGGTACAGAATTTTTAAGCGCATTAACCAAGCCTTCTCCAACTTTTCCAGCTTGCTCATACATTCCCAAATTCAAGAAATTCATACCCTGCAAGGCTACCATTCCTATTGATGTCTCCGCACCAAGCTCTGCCTGATGGAACTGCAACAGACTATCCAATGCAACACCTGCTCTTTCCAATTGATTGAAACCTATACCAAGTTGCGCTTCAGACACAAGATTCAACATTTCTATGCTGACAGAATCCTTTAATATCGGATATTGCTCCCTAATTTGAAATAAATCACCGTTGTTCAGAACTTCACCCATTTTCACATCCGCCAGTGTTTGTGAATAGACAGAAGTATAGCCAAACAAAATAGCTATTAGAAGAAAAGACATTCTTTTAATAATTCTCATAATTGAATTGTAAATGATAAATTGAACATGGATGCAAAGATAGTATAAGATAGGAAAAAAGGAGCAAGCCAAATACTATTTGATTACTCCTTTCTGCTTAATTAGAATAAATTAGCGATTACACCCTAAGTCCTCTATTCCTTTTCGGTTCTTCTATTGGTTCACACAAGTTATGTTTTAGTTTGCCAAACTGTTCTTTGAACCATTCTCCAATCGGCTGCCTGTTTATGGTCAGTACCAGTTTACTGTCATTGGTCGGACTTCTCTCTACCTTGAAAATATCGTTTCTGATGTTAAACTTCCGCCTGTGTTCTTCGGAATAAATCCTGCCATTGCACCTGATAGCCTCTTTCTTCGTCAGAAGGCTCTCTATCATTTCTTTGGTGAAGCCGATGGCAGCGCACAGCTTTTCCATTCTCAGCATCTCTTTGAGCATCGGGAACCATTTGAACGCTTTTTCAATAATAGCATTCAACCGTGATATTTCCTTGTCTTTGGCTTCAAGTTCCTGATTGTGTATTCCTTGCAGGTTACGTATCTGCCTGCCGTGCTGTTCCTGCATGTGCCGCATTTGGACTTTCAAGTCATCAATTCCCTTATCCCGTTTGGCTATTTCCTGACGCAATTCTTCATTGGATTGTTCCAGTTTCTTCATTTTCCCGCTACCGAAAAGAGAACCCACTCCGCTTACTATGACCGTAGCGGCATCGGTGGCTGCGCCTTTGAGCTTGTCCGTGCGTATCTCCGATTTCACCTGACGGAGTTCCTGTTCGGCAAGGTTTACCTGCTGTTCCTTATGCCGCTTGGCGGCTTCAATGCGTTGGAGTTCGGCTTTCTGCTTCTCAATGATGAAGTCGTTCCGCTCCAGATGCTCCTTGCCTGTTACCGCCTTTGATTGTCCACGCTCCATTAGCAGGATATCGGATGCCAGACTCTGCATTTCGGTCATATCCTCGTCATTGAGCTTTCGGCTCTTGCCTGTATCGTGGTTCATCCAGTCGAACACGATATGGGCATGGTAATTGGGCTTGAACCATCTTTCGCCTACTTGGAAACTTTCCCTGTCCTCCGGTGCAGGCTGTCCGTTCAGCCAATGTCCTTCGTCCTTGTGCAGGAAGATTTGGAGCGGTGTGATGCCCCAACGCCTTTGGCACTCCTCGCCAAACCTACGCACATCAGCCAAAGTGGTGTCCGGTCTGATGAGCAAGACTCCCTCACGGATGGGTGAACATCCCGCCACTTTGATAATCTTGCCGTTCTTCCCTTTGCGCTCACGCTCCTTCTCCTGCATGGCACGGCCTGTCTTTTCCTTGACCATGCGTTTGATGTTCTCATAATGCGTCTGCAATTCGAGACTGCCGAAATCCGGATTTATCCACTGTTCATTATCGGCTGTGAGTTCGGGCACGATGTAGATTTTGGACTTGCCGATGTTGCGCATATACTCGGCAGTCCTCCGGTTATGAGCCTCGCTTGATGCCACGTTGCAAGGCTTAACATGTATGCTTGATTTTGTTGCCATTTTTTAATTCTGATTGGGTTGTTTACTAAATCTGTTTGTTGCTTTCCACTCATATCCGTAAGGGTTCTTAGGGGTGCAACCCATGAGCGGAGTTTCCAAAGAGAGGGTCACTCTTTGGTCGGGTTGCATAGGGCAGAAAGCCCTTGCCGGGTTCTTAGGGCAGCGTCCTAAGCCCCTCGGGAGAGCCCACAACTACGCAAGCGAAGCGTGTAGTTATAATGGGCTATAACCGGAAGCCTTTCGGTTTCTTGGATAGCGTGTCATTTCTCTTTCTGACGGATTGCATTTGTTCTTTTCCATCAGCCATGCGCTTCTGCAAATACTCGTTCAGGTCTTTGCATCCGCAGTAGATTTGGGAAGCGTCCCGTATATGCCGGGTGCTGTCGTATTCCTTGCGGATTTGCTGCAAGGCTTCCATTCCTGCACGGTCATTGTCAAGAAAGCAGTGGATGCGCTCATAACTTCCCAACGGGTAGAGTGCCTTGGAAACATTGGTGACAGAGTTCAGCACCATGTAATCCTGCCTGTCGAAATCGGGGTATTGCGGACAGCTTTCAAGCCGCAGGGTAAGAAAGGAAAGGTAGTCCATAAATCCCTCAAAAACGTAACACGTGTTCCTTTGCTCTCCCGATTGCCTGATATGGGATATTTCTTTAGGTGCAATGCAGCCTTTGAAATATCGGTTGCGTATCTCATAGCCGCCCGATATGTTGGGAAACGCAATGGCGAAGTACCGCCTGCCGTTGTGCGTAAACCGTGCCTCCCTGCATTCTCTTTTCGCCAGTACCGGATTGATACCCCTTTCCTGCAAATAGGCGAGCAAGTCAGGGGAAGATAGCGGCACGGTTTCCAACTGCTGGAAACTCGGCTCCGTAAAGGACTGCTTGCGAAAAGAGAAAGAAACGGGGCGCACGTGCGGTGCCTGTTCCTCTATGCGTCTCAGAAGGTACGGCACGCTGTCCGTTGCATAGAGGTGCGAAGCCAACGCGATGATGTTGCCGCCCTTGCCGAGTGCAAAATCATACCATTGGTTCCGCTCAGTATTCACCTTGAACGAGGCTTCGGTTTCTTCCCTGAACGGCGATTTGTACCAGAGATTGATGCCCTGCCGCTTCACCGGGCTATATCCCAAGCTGTGCAGGTATTCTTCCAGCCTGATTTGTTTTGCTGTCTGTATGTCCATAAATGATTGTCTTTATCGGTTATTGTTTGTTTTTCTTTTCGCCAGTACCTTTTCATATAGGTTACTGGCCGTATAACCACTTCACTTTATTGTCGTATATATAGGATACGGCTTAAAGTGAAGCGGTTTGATACTTCCCAGCAACCACTTCGCTTTATCCTAATATATAGACCCCAAGAATAAAGTGAAGTGATTGCGAGGATTGGGCTAATAGTGGAAATCCGGTTCGTACCTGTACTTCCTGCCGTTTTCCTGCACTATCATCCGCTTGCTCTTCAACACAGTTATGAGTTTGACCAGCTTGTTGTCGCTTAACGGAACGCCCACCAAGGCATACGACTCTTTCAATGCTTTGCCCAGTTCCTTATACCCGTACTCGTCCTGCAACGAGAATGCGGCTTCCAGAGCTATCCGGTGCTGCTGCTCGGAAATGTCCTTGTAGGCATCAAACCTTTCGCCTTGGGGTCTGCCGGGTGTTTTGGCTTCTGTCTGGTAGTCCTCCATCAGTTCGGGCAATGCCCTTTCATTGATGCGGAAGGCAAACGGCTCGAAGTCCATCGCACGGATGTGCATGGCGGAAACCTTGCTGATGTCCCCGTTGCTCTTGTCCTTTTCAACGAGCAGCACAGTTTCAGCCTTGTTGTTCAGCTCCGTGCCGATATGTCCCCTCGCGTTCTCATCGCCCTTGTTCTGGTGGAGTATCGTGTGGATATGTATCTGCCTTTCATCCGTCCACTGCATCAGCTTCGATATGATGCGTGTCGATTCGCCGGGGCTGTTGATGTCATATACCATGTCACGGATGCCGTCTATTATCACCAGGCCAAGGTTCGGCGTATGGTAGATTGCCTGTTCGACAATCCTTATGCGCTGCTCCGGCGTGTATTTCCGCAGGGCAAGGAACTCAAGGTTCTCGTTGTCCCTGTCATCGGGCAGCCCTGCCATACGCATGATGCGTTCCATCACATTCAGGCAGTGGTGGGGGCTTTGCTCCGTATCCACGTAAAGCACTTTCCGCTTGGCTTCTGGGAGTTCAGCCGCATACCTGAGCACCGTACCGTTCTTCAAAGCCGCCGCCACGATAGCCGACACATTGAATGTCTTCTTGCTTTTGGCTTTGCCGATGGATGCGCTGAAATTTCCCAACGTGCCGATAACGGAACCTTTCACACTGAGGATTTCAGGGGCTTTCTCGTATTTTCCCGACAGGCTCAACCGTGAGGCTTGCCAGAGAATTACCGCCTGTTCGTCCGATATTTTCCGGATGTCTTTCATATAGTCCATAGCGATTCCTCCCGTTACTTGCGTCCGCCTGTTTTCTTCCCTGCCAGTTCAAGGGCAAGTTCCGCGTCCACGATAATCTTGCGCCCTATCTGGGTGATGGCCTTGTCTATCTTTCCGCTTTTCTTTATGCGGTTGGCGGTAGGCAGGCTGCACCCGAACAGCTTGGCTATGCCGGGTATTCCGTACACATATTTCCTGCTTGTGTCCGTTACGGGCTGCGGCTGCGCTTCTGTCTGACCGGAAGCGTGCCTGCTTAACATGATGAACTCTTCGCCTGTCATCTGCCAGACGGGTTTGGATAATAATTCTTGGATATTTGTCATCGTCCAATCTAATTAGTCGTTAAACAATCAGCCCTGCGCACTGGCTGTTATTTCTGTTCTCGAACGGTGCAAAATTAGGTAGGGTTATGGGTGGTAAGGATGGGGATGGTATAATCCGAGCATCGCTGTATCTTATTGAATATCAGAAAATAAAAATACCACTCAAAAATTAATTTGAGTGGTAAAAGTGGAACTTTCGTAAAATATCAGGATATGTCACCGATTATCTGAATATATGCTCCATTTCTTTGGCGAATTTCTGGTTGCTGTCACTGGGGAAATCAGAAACTGGCTCCTTGTACTTGGACTTGTAGTAGCTGTCATCAATATCCAGCAGTTTCAGTATCCCGGCTTTCCATTTGTCCTTGTCCTGTTTGGAGAGTTTTTCGCTCATGAGGAATATCAGATAGCATACACGTATCTTCTCTCTCGGTTTAATTCTCAACTTGCAGTTGCAGAGGTGCAAGTTCATATTGGCATAAAAATCCGGTGCGGAAATTTCCTCGAACTGTTCTCCAACACATACCTCATGAATGAGCGAAAGCAATTTCATGCTGAAATACTCTTGTTGTTCATCCGCCGTTTCCTGCTGACTGATTGGCTTGCCCGGCTCGTCCTGTCGTTTCCCGTCAGGAATGTATTTCTTCAATATATCCAGAAAAAGGCAGCTTTGACGGTACATGTCCGCACAACGGTTCTTCATATATTGGAATGCCTCTTTCCTTGCTGCCTTTTGCTGGTCATAGAGTTCATTCAGTCTGGCTCTTTCCTTGTCATATTCAGCCTTGCAGCGTTCATATTCTTTTTCAGCCTGTTTTTCCTCTTCGGCAGTATGTTCCCTGTAGCCAATGGAATCATACCTGTTGTTGGCTTCATTCAGCGGCTTGCTTAGGCTCCTTGTTACATCCTGTTGGGCTTCAATTTCAAGGGAATACCTTTCCATGTGTCGATAGCAAGCACGCTCTACGGCACTATCACTCAACGGGCACACCTCATAAGCCTGTATGCTCTTTTCTATTTCGGTTTTCAGGCTGTTGAGTATCAAGGTGTATTGTTCTTTTTGCCTGTCAAGCACCAGTTCAAGGATAGCAGCCTCAAAAGACTTCATGTCATTGTATTCCTGACAGAAATCGGAAATGAATTTTTGTCTGTCAAAAGAGAAAACGCGATTGTCTATATAGTCCCTGTATATTCTGTTGAGTTCCCCGTATCGGGGAATCATCGTCTGTATCTTGTCTGCCATAGGTGTCTTACTTTTGTTTGTTCTTTTCATTGTCAAGAAGCATCGTCAGTTCTTCTTCCACCTGTTCTATGCTCGGCAATGCCGATTTCAGGCTTTCCGGCACAGCCTTGCTGAGCTGGTAATCGCTGATGCCGATAGGCTGGTCATAGCCTGTCAGTGCATATTGCGCGACAATCTCATCCTTGCCCTTGCACAACAGCAGCCCGATGGTCTTGTTGTCATTCTCTCCCCTCAGTTTGTCATCCACCACATTGATGTAGAAGTTCAACTGTCCGGCGTATTCCGGTTTGAATGGGGTAGCTTTTAGTTCCACAACTACGTATGCATGGAGCTTTATGTTGTACAGAATCAGGTCGGCATAGAAATCGCTGTCGCCTATCTGGAAATGTTTCTGCCTTGCGACAAAGGCGAATCCGTTGCCCATCTCCAGCAGATAACGGGTGACGTGCTTCACCAGTTGTTCCTCTATGTCCCTTTCGTCCGCACGTTCTTTGGCTCCTGCCAAGTCGAAGATATACGGGTCTTTCAACAGGTAGTTGGCAAGGTCGCTTTGAGGTGCGGGAAGCGTGGCGGTAAAATTGTTGACCTTGTGGCTGTTGATTTGCCTTTCGTACAATTTGCTTTCAATCTGCGTTTTAAGAGTATTACTGCTCCAACCCATTTCCACGGATTGCTTCATATACCAGTAATCGACACCCAACGGAAGGGAACTGTTCAGCAGAATCACATGGCTTGCCCAATTGATTCTTGCAACAGGTGATGCCAGGAACAGTTTTTCTATGTCCTCAATCGCTATTTGGTAAGCGGCAGCGACTGTTTGGGCTACATCCTGAATTTGTGCAAGAGGTTCTTGCACAATTGCAACTTCCTTGTTGTCTGAAGATTGAATTTGCGCAAGAGGCTCTTGCGCAAATGTCATATTGTTCAGGCTTTGAAGTTCATCCGTGATTTTCTGCACACTTGGAGTAAGTAATTTCGTATCGGTTTCTATAAAACTCCGTAATGCGCCCAATGGATAGGAGCGTGCGAACTGGCACATATAAGCCAAGTTTCTGACCGAATACCCTTTCTTTTCAGGATAGTTGAACCGTATCGCCTGCGCCAGTTTCTTGATGACCTTGCCGCCCCAGCCTTGTCGGTTCTGGTGGTACAGGATATAATTGCCCATCTTCCAATAGTGGAACAGCATCTGCGCATTGGCTGCACTGATGAGCCGGACTTGCGCCTGCTCTATTTCTGACCCGATGGCATTGACAAAAGCCTCGAAACTTCTTTTCTCTATATTGTTATCGTTGTTGCTCATTGTTGTATGTATTGAAAGTTACAAAGATAAGCCCAATAACAGGCATCCCGTGAAACTTGCTGATTGTTTTTATAGTTGGTTGAATTTATTCATCGCATTGGCTTTCACATCATCGGCGATGTCTATGTAGGGTTTCATCGCCTTGTAGTCGCTATGCCCTGTCCATTTCATCACTACCTGTGCCGGAATACCGAGAGCCAGAGCGTTACAGATGAAAGTCCTTCTCCCGGCATGGGTACCCAGCAATGCGTATTTGGGTGTAATGGTGTCTATACGGCTGCTTCCTTTGTAGTAGGTTTCACTTACAGGCTCGTTGATTTCGGCAAGTTCGCCCAGTTCCTTCAAATAGTCATTCATCTTTTGGTTGCTTATGACAGGGAGAGCCTTGTGCCCCTCAAATTCCACACCCTTGTATTTGTCGAGTATTGCCTTGCTGTGGTTGTTAAGCTCGATGATAAGCCTTTCTGCGGTCTTTACCGTGGTGATTTCTATATATCCGTCCCTGATGTCGCTTTTCTTCAGATTATGCACGTCCGAATACCGGAGTCCGGTAAAGCAACAGAACAGAAAGACATCCCTCACCCGTTCAAGATATTGCTTTGTGTCGGGTATCTGATAATTTTTGAGTTTGTTCAGTTCTTCCCAAGTGAGGAATATCACCTTTTTCGGAGTGCTTCGCAATTTGGGATTGAAATCTTCATAGGCATTATTCATGCAATACCCTTTCTTGGTACACCAGCGCAGGAACCATTTCAGATATGCGACCTGTTTCATGATGGACGTGTTCCGCATATCTTCGATATCTTTCAGGAAATTCACATACTTTGTCAGCTTGGGTTCGTCCAACGATTCAAAAGTCAGTCCCTTGTCAAACTTTTCAAGGTGCTTCCTTACTGCGGCAAATTTCTCATAGGTGGCATCAGACCAGCCGTTTTGCGTGCCGCACTCCTTGATGAACTCATCAAACACCTCCAAAGGCAGAAATACCACCGAAGCCTGCTCCTCATCTTCCTTTTTTCCATTGTGCAATCTGTTGAACGCGTCCTTTACCTGCTCGGTAGTGGGCATGAATCCCTGCACCTCGAACTCCTTGAAGATATTCTGTATTTCGGTGTAGTATTTCAGCAAATCCGCATTGATTTCCGATGCGCTTTGCTTCAGCTTGTTGGTACATCCGTTCTTTACCCGTTGCTTGTCGGCATCCCATTTGGCGACATCTATGCGGTAGCCCGTTGTGAACTCGATACGGTGGCTGGCAAAAACCACACGCATACGGATAGGAACATTCTCCACGATTGGCACTCCGTTTTTCTTGCGGCTTTCCAAAGCAAAAATGATGTTTCGTTTGATATTCATAATTGGGTGCGTTTGAAATTCAACACCCAAATATACACCCAATAATTGAAATAGCAAAAGGCATTTAATGATATTTAGTAATATAGTAGATTTGTAATAATTTGATTATTATCAGTATATTGCAATATCATGAGATTTTCTGATTGTATAAGTTAAAGTCCCGTACGCACCGCGAAAGAGTTCCGAATTTATTCGGAACTCTTTTTTATTTCCTGATAAGGAAATTTTTTATCAGTTTTTGGAATTTGTCCTAAAATTGATAATATCTGATATGGAAACAATAGGATAATCATGAAGTTTTGAGAAAGATATTATTTCAGGCATTTTTGCCATACTTCCATCAGAATTTGTCAATTCGCATAAAACTGCATAAGGTGATAGTCCTGCTATTTTCATTAAATCTACGCTTCCTTCAGTATGTCCATCGCGTTCCAATACTCCATTTTCTTTTGCAATAAGAGGGAAAACATGTCCTGGAAAAGCAAGATGTTCAGGCTTTGCTTCCGGTGAAATAGCTGTACGGATGGTTGCTATTCTGTCAGAAGCCGAAACTCCGGTAGTAACTCCTTGAGCAGCTTCTATAGAAATTGTAAAATTTGTACCATAATGTGAAGTATTATGGATTACCATAGGTTGGAGTCCTAATTTATCAGCCTTTTTAGGAGGTAGACAAAGACAAACAATACCGCTACATTCTCTTATCATCAGAGCCATGTCGGATACGGTCATTGTTTCTGCCGGAAAAATTAAATCACCTTCATTTTCTCTGTCTGCATTATCTACTAGTAAAATACCTTTTCCTTCTTGCAGTGCTTTTACAGCTTGCATAATTCTTTCATTGCTTTTTGTATTCATAATAATTATTTTTATTGTTTTTCAAGAACAAAATTAGTGTATTCGGAAATTCTATATTAATACTATATTTGCATTGTAGAATGTTATATTAACCTTAGAAGAAAACTTATGAAAACTTCTATTTTATATAGAAAAATACTGTATAGCGCTGATGAGTCATTTAGTTATAACAGACATATACCTTTTACTTTACCGTTGCATTATCATGATGATTATGAACTTATATACATAGCTTCAGGAAGTGGAAAAGAATATATAAGAGATGGATTAAGTGAATATAAGGCAGGTGATTTGATGCTGATTGGAAAAAATATTCCACATTTTCATTTAAGTGATGCTTTTTATAATACAAATAAAGCATCGGAGTTATGTGATATCTTGTATTTTCCTCTGTCAATATTTCCTGCTGATATGAATAATACTAAAGAATTTTTTGAGGTCAACAGACTTTTGAAAGAAAGTTGTTATGGAGTAAAATTTCTTTCAAGTCCGCTTGTAAAAGAAGTTTGTACAGTCATGCGGGATATTGGCAGGTATCGCGGAGTGAAAAGAGTAATTTTATTGTACGAAATATTGGATATGTTGAGTAAATGTAATGAAAGAAGGGTGGTATCATCTTCAGACTTTTCGTTGACTGCTTGCAATAATTCTGTACACGATCCAATAAACAGAATTTATACTTACTTAAAATCTAATTTTAGGGAATCCATCAACTTAAAATCTATAGCTAGTTATGTTGGGCAAAATCCAAGTTCTCTTTGTCGTTTTTTCAAACAGCATACAGGTAAAACATTGTTTACTGTATTAAATGAAATAAGAATTGCATATGCGTGCAGTCTATTGTTGTATTCCGATTTAAACAATTCACAGATTGCCTATGAAGCTGGTTATAATAACTTATCTTATTTTAATAAAACCTTTAAACTGATACTTCACCAAACACCTACCGAATATAGAAATAATTTAAAACTGCATCATGATATATAAAAAGAAAAATCACCACAGATTGAGTACTTCATTAATAGCAGAATCAATCTGTGGTGAATATAAGCTATGTCTTAGGTTCTATTCAGCCGTTATTTATAGAATTTCGACATCGGATAAATTCCGACAGGATAGCTTGTCTTGTTTTCGATGTTTTTTACTAGTACAGGAGTTTCTCCGCTACAGTCGTATACCAGCAGGTTTCCGTTTGAAATAGTTGTTTCATAATACTCGTCCGAAACGGCAACATAAAGATACTTCTTTATCGGGTCGGCTATAGCATTGCAGTTTAAATATTTGGCATTCGGAGCATCCTTTGTCAGGTCTATGATATTTTCCTCCACTTTCCATGTCTTGAGTGAAATACGGCTGACGCTGGTTTTTCCGGCACAGAAATAAACATAATCTCCTGCAAGAGCAATGCCCGGAGTATCGAAGAACTCGGCTGATATGTCGGCCGAAACTTGTTTTTCCTTTACGATTTCCCAGGTATCAAGATTTATAAATGTAAAATAACTTTTAGTAGATCCTGAACGTCCACATGTAGCAATCATGATTTCACGTTCTCCTGTCTGACATACACCACTGGTGAATTCTCCTTTGAGGTCTGGAAAGATGCGGGTTGCTTTGTTTTCTCCTTTTTTAAACTCCAACAGTCTTGTACTGGCCCAGAATCCACCTCCACTGGTATATATATAATCGCCAATGACAACCATACCTTGAGTGCCGGCAACAGCTTCAATTGTATTTCCCTGATTACCGAAATGATAGGAATCTTCTACTATATTTAGTTCTCCGGTCGTACTGTCAAATCGGAAAAGTGCTTTCTGGTCTGAGAAAAATATGTTTTTTTCGTCGATGACTACAATATTTCTTAGTGGAGTAACTAGTGGAAGAAATTCATTTTCGTCTAAGGATCCTTCCGGACGAGGATATTTTAGTTCATCGAATTTAAATGCTTTCTCCCGTTTCAGTGTCACGGCATCGGCTATTACCAGTGTACCGTCACCTTCGTGTTTCTGATATACATCCTTATTGGTGCTGAGAATATAAAGTTTCCCGTTATGCATATAGAGGTCTTGTCCCCCGTGACCGAAAGCCGATCCGTTGACCTTCTGGTATACATTCTGTTCGATATTTCCTTCGGGAGTAATGTAAGTCAGCGAACTGTTTTCTATGGCAGCTCCCTGATTGAGAATCAGTACTCCGTCAGGATCAGCATATCCTCCCAGATATGCAGGAGGTTCGGGATTGGTCGAAGGTGGTTGTGTACCCGGATCTTCCGGGTTGTCCGAGCATCCTGAGAAAATCAGCAGTCCGCAAAATGCCGGAACGATGAGGTTATTCAAGAGTTTCATGATTCAATGTTTTTAAGTTTACTGTTTTTATTTGCCGGGTGCAAAAAAGAATCCGGCAGGGAAGTTCGTATAGTTCTCATATTTGGCAGCAGGATTTTCTGCGCTATTGTTAAAATCGAAAGACCAGATTGTATTCTGAGTATACTGGGCAAACGATTTGATCGTGTTGATATATACATTTCCTGTTACAGGATGAACTCCCAGTCCATTATAAAGCAATCCTGCATTGTTGTCGATGGCAGACAAGTCGGTTAAAGTTTCTTCTGCATCAAGACCGGATGCAGCATTAAGTGATTCGTCTTCATCGAATTTAAGGCGGTAAATTGTTGTGCCATCTGCATAATAAATGTTGTTGTCATAACTTGCAAATGCTACTCCGGAGCTTCCTACACTCGGTTTTATACTGATTTGACGCTGAATAATCTTTTTACTTTCAGGATTAAACTTACTGATAGCCGATTTACCGAATCCGAATGACATTACCCAGATATTTCCATCTTTGGCTGCTTGAATGCCCAATACCTCATTGATATCTATATCGAGCGTGTAAGGAAATTTATTAAAAGTAGAGTTGTCATTGTCTGGCGATATTTCGATAACTCCTCCAATAAGTCCGATTTTGTATGTGTATACTTTACCGTTCATTGTTACAAAACGACTTTTGGGAGCATTGTCGGTTCCGCTGACGAAAGTTAGTTCTTTCGTGTTTGTGTTAAGGCGGTAAACTCCTTTGTTGTCGCGGATATATACATGTTCCGCATCGAGTGCGGCAATATGTGTAGGCCAGTCGAGAGTAGAAAGATCACTTCTGCTGAAAGCCATTTCCTTTTTAAGTGTCTTGGCATTTACGACAATAAGCATACCGTCGTTTTCGAATTTTGTACCTACGGCATTTTCGTCACCGTTTTGAGTGATTATATAAATTTTGCCGTCACAGAAAGCCATGTCTTGAGCTACATTACCCAGTTCTGTGCCATTGACTGTCTTATAAGCATCGTCGAAAACATATCCATCCGCAGTAATGTAGGTCAGTGAGCCATTTTCGGTTGTCATGTTACCTTCATTCAGAATGAATGTACCTTTTGTGTCATCGAAGAAATTCAAGCATTGGAGAGTTATTTCCTTCGATACTTCTTGTGCGCTTGCATTGGTTGCGGTAATGATAAGAGTTGCTTTCGATGCAGCTTCAGAAGTAGCTTTTATATTGATGCTGTTTTCGCTTTCCTTTACCTCCGCAGTCCATCCTTCTGGCAGCGTATTGGTAGCGATAGACTTGATGTTTTTTGCCGTATACTCTAATTTGACGGTTTGATCGGGTACGATAAACAGAGGTTCTGTTTCGCTGATTTCTGTTACCAGTTCAAATTCCGGAGCCGGCTCGATGACTGCTTTGTCATCATTACTACAACTGCCGGTAAAAAGACATAGAGTCAGCAGCAATATCCCGAATAAGATATTGGTCTTCATAAATTTAGTTCTTTTCATTTTTCAAAAGTTTTTAGTAAGTTGATTATTAATTCTTTATAGTCTGGCTTTTTATGCTTACATTGGTCAGGTGCAGGTCTGTTACTCCCATGATTTCAGTCGAACATTCGCCCAGCCATCCGTTTTCCTGATTCACTCCTGTATGTATGCGGATGAAGTCAACTCCTGGAAGGTTTGCCGGCTGTCCTTTCGAGTCTACCGCCCAGTCGATGTCAATAGCCGATGCATCCTTGTCGTTCAGTTCATTGTCCGCATAGCCGTAACCAAAGCGGTAAAGAGCGAAGTACGTACCTTTTCCACTCTGGTCTATTCCGTTTTGAGGAAGACGTGTTCCGGCAAACGTAATCTTGTCTTCTTTTATCCATTGTGGAAAATAAGACTGCAAGTGAGTAGCGTTCATAGCCTTGTAGCCACTTCCCCCCTGATTATCTTCCCAGCGGATATACTGCTCGGTAGGAGCTCCGGGTTCTGCTGACGGACGGTAATAAGTTATTTCATAATCCAGTATCGTCTGGGTATCGTTTCCTGCCTGAGTTGCCAGATCAATCCAGGTTTCTTTTCCGTCAGGGTAAGAACTTCCGGCAATTTCGTACCATCCGTCGTCGGGAAGTCCGTTTCCGTTTGCATCATAGCATACCTGAATGACTCCGGGTTCACTACTTCCATAATCCGATGCTCCGTTGGCATAAAACGCGTTTCCCAATACACGGAAGTCGCATAAACCGGACTTGTTTTCAATGGTATGGTCGAATCCTACAACGATATATCCGCCGAAGCCTCCCAGTGAAACCATACCCATCTTGTTATTTCCGATAGCTTCGAGTACTTTACGGTTCATATCCTCCTGAGTATCTCCTTCCTTGTATTCAGGAAGCTGGTTGACAAACTGTCCGACAGCCGGACGGAAATCGAGTACACGGGTTATGTAAGGTGATTTTTCACCTGTTGTCGGTGGAGTTTCCGGATCATCTGTATTACTACAAGATGTAAAAACTCCGGAAAACATGATAAGCGAGAAGCTTATCGCCCACATGGATTGTAATGTGAATTTTTTCATCTTTAAAAACGTTGAAGTTATTTATTGATTAATAGAATTTTTCTGTCGAAAAAGCGATGTGTGCAGGAATGTCGCCGGTACGGACTTTCCACTGGAACTTGCCTGCCGGCGAAAAACAGTAGAGATATCCCGGAGTGACATAGTTCGTGGCATCGCATACATATATTTCCTTGGTTTCCGGATTGACGGCAAGTCCGTAAGGCAATGTGATTTCCTTTTCCGTTCCGTCAGTTATGAAGCTGCGTGATACTATTTCCTGTTTTTCCGTATCGTAGACAGCATACGAAATCTGGTTCTTCCCTGTGTTGTAGTTCCATTCGGTGCTGATGGTGTACAGCCGGTTATCGTCCATGCACATTTCGCTGGCGGCGATACCCAGCTTGCCGGTTACTTTTTCCGTATGAGAGTCGATGACATAGATGTCAGATCCTACACCGTAATAATCTCCGCGTGAGCTGACATAAATCCGTCCCTGCTTGTCTATTTCCATTCGGTGCAGATTGATAGCTACATCAATCGTGTTGACTACCTGAAACGATTGTAGATCGACTACCGAAACCGTACGGTCGTAATTGGGGAAACGATATCCACCGGAATTTGCCACATACAGCCGTCCGTTGTTGATAACCATCTCTTCCGGTTGATAGCCAACCACTACTTCCCGTGTAATCTGAAGTGTTTCGAGGTCTATTTCCACTACTTTTCCCGGGCGTGCGTTCGGATCTATCTGTACCGGACCGGCATACGAGCTGACATACGCCTTGTCGCCGTTGAAAACAATGTAGCGGCAGTTAGGAATAGTCACGCTGCCGATATGCTCTGCCGTGTGCACATTCATCACCTCCACAAAGTTGGAACAGTTCACTACGACATACAGCCGGTTGCCGTAAATGCCGATATCGTTACCCACATCCCCAAGCTCCTTCACCACATCAGGGTTCCGTTCCGGATAAATATTGCGGAAATAACTTCCTGTACGTGCGTCAAAATGATCGATTGTACACTTGTTACTTCCCATATTCCCTTCGTTGACAAGAAAGAATCCTTCTACAGACTGCGGGTCCGAAGGCATGGTGACATATTCCACTTCCGAACGAATCATCGGAAGTTCCTGACGGCATCCGCTCAGGAAGCATAAAATCAGGCAAACGGTCAGGTAAAAACGATAGTTGTTCATGGTCCGAATGATTAAAAGTTATATTGGGCAATCAGCTTGAAGTTGGTTCCGGGCATCGGATAGCAGGTCACTACCTCATATTGCTGATTCAATAAGTTGTTTACTTCCAGCGTCAGTTTCAGGTCACCCTTCCATACCTTCAGTCCTTTGGAAACCGAGAAGTCGCTGGTGTACCACGGCAACTGATAGTTATAAGGAATATTCGCCTGCGAAGAATAACGCTCTCCGGTATAGATAAAGCTGTAGCTGGCTTCCCATGAGCGCCATTGCAGGTTTACCACAGCTGAACCGCTGTGCCAGGGGATATACGGAATCTGCCCTCCGTAAAACTCACTTTTAGGGTCGGTAAAGTCCTGTGCCCGCTGGTAGGTATAATTGATCCGGTTGCTTACCGTCAGCTCACGTCCGATCTTCCAGCCGGTCTGAAGTGCAACATCTACCCCTCTGATTTCCACATTTCCCAGATTGACCATCGTCCAGCGGAAGAAATTTGATGTAGGAGTGGCTACGATTTTATTCTCCACCTCATTGTAATATACGTCCGTCTGGACTTCCAGCGCGCGTAGCCACGTACCGTTGAAAGTACGGCTGTACGTAAATCCTAAGTCGTACTGTGTAGTGAACTCCGGTTCCAGATTGATATTTCCTACAAACGTATAATACAGGTCGTTCAGCGTAGGCATCCGGAAGATACGTTTATAGAAACCTCTCAGGTTGAGTCCGCTTTGCGGGAAAGGTCGCCACGACACGAAAAATGAAGGAGTAAGCTTCTGCTTGTCGGGAGCAGGTGTCCCCGAACTCGTATCGTGTACGTACGTTTCGAGCAGACTGGCCTGAAGTTCTACTTGCTTGAAGCGCAAGGCCGTAGCGATGGACGCCAGCAGCGTATGCCGGCGCGGATACACAAAGTCACGCAAGTCGGCATTCAGCAGATTGAACTGATAATCTGCCGAAAAGCTTGCCTCCCACCACGGAAACAGATTAAAGCGGTTGGCTACCGATGTGTACACTTCCTGCTGGTAATAATGATTGTTGACATACATCAGCGACTCGTCTTTGTTAGGATCGGCCAGGTAATGCAGGTAGTCGTATGCATATTTTGCATTGGCAAGCAGGCTGTACCACTGTGTAAAGTCCTTCTTGAATGTACCCTGAGTAAAGAAATTCGTATCACACTGGCGGTCCTCGTGCGAGAACTTGTTGCGGACGATAGCTCCCGGATATCCCCGTTCCGAGTTGTACAGATAAGCTTTCGCTTTCCAGTATCCCTGATTAATTCGTCCGAACAGCCCTCCTTCCACGCGCAAAGCATTCAGGTCACCGTTCTGCCGTACCGCTGTCGTATCATATCCCTCCTGCATGCGGTAAGTAAACTTGTACTTGCCCGACGAGTGAAGATACTCGGCACTGAACGAACTGCTTATCTGTTCTCCAAGCTTTTGCTCCCACAGTATGGATGGATTTGCCACACCAAACGAACCTGTCTTGAACGAAGCTTTTACGTTAGACTTCTTTCCTTCTTCGAACTGAGGCGTCCGTGTCTGTAAATAGATGGAACCCGACGAGCCGAAATCCTTTGCCGGCTGGAAGATGGCACTCTTTTGCCCGTTGTACAGCGTGACAGACTCCATGTTGTCGAGCGAGAATCTTCCCAGATCGACCGTACCGTTTTGTGCGTTTCCCAGCTCGATGCCGTCGTAGAACACACCTACATGGTTGGTTCCCATGCTCCGGATATTCACTGTTTTCAGTCCCCCTACTCCTCCGTAATCCTTAATCTGTATGCCGGAAAAGTAGCGCAATGCGTCAGCCACGTTGTGCGAACTGAGCTGATGAAGCTGCCTGCCCGATAACTCTTGTACCGGAAAAATCTCTTTCTGTACGGCACGCGCCGTCACAACAACCTCGTTCAGATGTTGAAGACTATCTAACTTATTTTGTGCATGTACGGGTGCACACATGTTTATACCCCACACCAGCAGGGTAAACATTACTGAATAGCAAAGTTTATTAAGCATTATGTAAAACGTTCAACCGTCCTATCCCACGAGTTCGGTTAATTAATAAAAACGATGGCAGGTCTTCTGACTGACTCACACGCTTTGACACCTTCCCGGTTTTATCCAGTGGCAATGAGTAATTGTCAACGTGCTTGATGAGCTTCACAGCAGCGGGACTGTTCGGGACTTTCACCCGATTCCCTTTTAATCCGTCGGGTCGAAACAACCTTCCGGAACCAATCGATGGCAAAGATAATTTATTTTTCTGAATTTTAATACAGTTTTTTTGTATTGAAAATGTTTTTGTATTAAGAACTCTTTTGTCGGAGAATACCGATAATTTTAGTAGTTTTGTCTGAATGAATCATTAAATATATGCATGTATGAAAGAAATAAATGTATCGGAACTGAAAGATAACATGTTCGACGCTATCAGTAAGGAATGGATGCTGGTAACGGCCGGAACACAGGAAAAGTTTAACATGATGACGGCAAGCTGGGGCGGAACCGGTGTTTTGTGGGCAAAGCCCGTAGCCTTTATTTTCATCCGTCCCGAGCGTTATACCTACCAGTTTATTGAAGAGGGAGAAACGCTTACCCTGTCTTTCCTGGGCGAAGAGCATAAAGATATACATAAAATCTGTGGTTCCAAATCTGGGCGCGACATTGATAAGGTAGCGGCTACCGGACTGAAACCTTTTGCCACTCCCGAAGGAAACATTACCTACGAGCAGGCACGTATGGTACTGGAATGCAGAAAACTGTATGCCGATATGATAAAGCCCGAGCAGTTTATCGATGCCTCACTGGTAAGCCGCTGGTACGGCGAAGGACATGGCGGATTCCATAAAATGTATGTCGTAGAGATAGAACATGTATGGGTGAAAGAGTGAGCATAATGCTTGTCAGAATTCCATGATAAACTCATCCAGGGAATCGTTTTCGTCCATACCCATCTTGTCGTGTTTGAGGCGGTTTTTCCGTTTCTTCAAGGCGACCTTATTGGTGTCGAGCAGGTAAAGCATGTTGCTGTTTGAGATGCCGATTTTGATAAGGCAGCAAAGCGAGATGTCCGCCTTTGTCAGTGTCGGGAACTTTTTCCAAAGCCGGTCGGTAAAGTTATTGTAGCAGATGTTTATAACTTCCGCCAGATTGTCCTGTTCCTCGTCGGAGAGCACTACCGACCGGCTTTGTATTTTATCCTGCTGGCTCATTTTATTGAGCTGTTCCATTTTTCTGATGATTTCGCTGTGGCGCAGGATTTCCTTTCTCATGGCAGCCTCCTTTGAAGAGTATTCGCTTCTCATCTTTTCCCTTTGTGAAAGTTCTTTGTCCAAAGCTGTTTCCTTTTCGATAATTTTTTCCTGTGCAGCATGCAGGTCGATGGTCTTTTCTTGCAGTTGCAGCCTCATTTCCTTCATCAGGTCGTCTTTTGACCGCATCTGTTCTGCCAGTTTACGCTTCTCTTCCCTGCGTTTATAGAAGAATATAACAGCTACGGTCAGTATCGCCATGCAGATGGCTGTCAGTGAGATATACAGTCTTTGCCGTTTGATTTTCAGCAGCTTGTTTTCACTTTGAATCAAGGAGTAGTCGTATTTGTGCTGGAGGTTTACTACTTTAGACTCCAGCTTTTTTTGAAAGATGGTATCCAGCAGTTTGGCATACCGTCTGCTGTATTCCAGTGCTTTAGGAAGGTTATTCATTTTTTCTTCGTATATACTCCAGTTTAAATAATGAGTCGCTTTGAAATATGGATCATAATCTCTCGTATCTTTGCTTAAATAGAAGTGTGCCGAATCGTATTGGTTCATCTCCAGCAAGATTTCTCCCTTGTTATTCCATAACGGATATAGCTCGGTGGAATCCTTTGCGAGCGATAAACTGCGGTTTACCAGTTCCAGTGCCCGTTTGTAATCTTTTTTTTCTCTTGCCGTTAAAGATAAACAATTTAATAGGTAGTTATAATATGTCATTTTTGAAGATGTAGATAATTTTAATCCCATATTAAACAGACTGTCTGCGCAATCATATTTTCCTGTTAACAGACAGCACCATCCCCATTGTCCATATAAATCAATTTGTTTTAAGGTATCTTTCAGTAAAATAGCATATTTATTTGCCGTTTGATATTTTTCGATTCCCTTTTCGTAGGCATCTTCGTTAGTTAATAGACCTGCCCAGTGTAAGTTGAGCAGGAACTTGAATTGATTGTTTTCTATATTCCGGCTTGCTATATTCGCCTGCTGAAAATATGAGAGTGCTTTTTCCTTTTCATCCGAATCCCTGTAATACTGTGCCAGATAGAAAAGTGTCCATGCCTTGTGCAGTGAATCGTTGCTTGTCCGATAGTATGCTTCCGCTATCCGGAGTAGTGAATCGCTTTTCACCGGAATGTAGTTTTTATATTGTGCCTGTGTGAATAGCAGTGCATGGAGTGCCTGTTCCTCTTTACGTAATTGCGAAATGGATGGCATGTGTTGTAGTATCTTCCAGGCACTGTCGGGTCTTTCATACATCAGTTGCTCAATTTGCAGTAGTGAAGCATTTATCTGGTGTGTCCTTTTCTGGTAAATGCCGAGTGAAAGGACGGCTGCGGTTGCTGTTATGATGACAATGATGATGAGTGTTTTATTTTTCATACTGAATGTTTGTAAGACTATTACAAATATAAATAATTTGATTGTTTTGTCAGTAAACTACTAATAGATTATTCGGGGGATAATAGCGGGATAAACTGCCTGCTGTTTTATTATGTCTACCTTTTTTCTTTATTAAGTTTTATATTCCTTTTATTATCAATGTATTATGATTTTGTATATGTCTACCTTGTGTCACCCTCTTTTCCTTGTCTAGTGTTTGAGTCTGCTATACCTTTGTAATAACAAAAATCAATAATTTAATGCTTATGAAAAAAATATTTTTATTGTTTATGGGTTTAGTTCTTTTTTCAAACTATGCTTTTGGAGAAAAAAAGATAAGTTTAACAAGGTATGATGTATTAGATCCAGAGTCTCAAAATCAGATTCCTATTAATGCGACACAATCTTCTACGGCTATTGATATTTTATTTTTGAAAGGGGCTGTATATAAGGTTATCGTTACTGGTGCAGAGGGTATAGTCTATCAAAATGAGATTACGGTTAAGACATTTGATACTGTAATAATAGATATATCCCAATATAAATCGGGGAATTATAATATTTATTTCTATGATAAAGAGGGAAATGAAATTACCGGAGATTTTGTATTGTGATTGTCGAACTCTTGAGTTTCTAGAAAGTAGTTGAAAGCTTGAATTATTGTGTTCAAGCAGAATATCAGTTATATAACTTTGGGTTATATTAGTTATGGAGATCATTAATTATGATAAGCTTTCTTTAATTCATTTGTTTGAATTCTTTTGTAAGTACAAACATGAGTGCTTGTATGGATATTTTTTATTTAGTATAACAAACTTAAATTTATCTTTATGAAATTGATAAAATTACTATTACCCATTTTGGTTATTTTATGTGCGTGTAATGAAAAAAATGAATTTGATGACATAAATAATAAAGTTAATGTCCCTACAGTATTGCAAGAAAGAGATCCTAATTATCCTTTGATATTGTCAAAAACTAAAGAAAAATCAAGGAGTGGAATGGCAACAGGAACTACATTATCACATGATGAATATTTAGGTCGCTCTTTTCATTTAGATAATTATCCGTATGATGATGAAATAAACTTGGGCTATGCTGTTGTTGATTTTTCGAAAGCAAGTGAAAAAGGATATATAACCTCTCATGGAATTAATAGGTCTGTTACGAACTATTTTGCATTTTCTGATTATGACCATTATTTAGAGAAATCAAAGATTACTAATACTGTAACTTCAGGTTTTAAAATAAATTTAGGATTCTTTTCATTTGGGCATAAAAACACAATGACGGAAGTATTTGAGAGTGCAACTTTAACGAATAAAACTCAAGTTGGGGGTGAAGCAAATATTTATATACAAAGTAAAGTACATGAATTACAATATAGTAGTAATATACGAAAAGATATAATATTGTACTATTTAAATGATATATTTAAAGATGAAGTCTATAATACTCCTACTTCTGAATTTTATAAGAATTATGGTGGATTTGTTCTAAAAAAGTTTATTACTGGAGGTAGAGCTACAGCTTTATATTATGGACAAGTTAAAGAATCATATTTATTTGAATCAACAGAAACTATTATGAATGAGTCTATTGATGCAGGAATAAAATATAAAGACAAAGGTAAAAAAGATTCTATAGATTTTTCTGCTGATTTAGAATTTGGTTGGAGTAATAATGATGGAAATTCTACAGAATATAGTGAGAAATTTACTTCATTGAATTATTCTATTCAGACTGTAGGAGGAATTCCTGTTTATCCAGCATTTCCTGCTCCTAAAGATTTATTTGAAACTAAGATTGATTTATCTAGTTGGCTTTCTTCTTTAAGTGACCCAGCTAATCATGCTCTTATTCGGATATATGAAGAAGGATTGGTTCCTATTTCAGATTTTATTTTGGAAAGAAATTTATCAGATAGGATAAACAAATGTATACAAGGATTTAATCCGGGAAATCTGTGTGAACCTGAGATATGTATATTATATCCTGAAGTCTATTGGGGAAGAAATATTCTTTTACCAGTATATCTTCATACGCGAAATAATGAATATATATTTTTAGAAAATGGTCAGTTTAGTGATAATGATATATCCCGTAATGCGGAAATATTTCGTTTGTCTACCAAATATTCTAAAATTTTTAAAACTCGTATTGTAACTATATCAGAAGAGTCAGTTTCTTCATCTTTTGATACTGATTATGATGGAGCTAAAATTGAAGATTGTAAAGTTTTTCAAGCCAATGATGGAACTATATATTTACTTGATATAGAAAATAAGCAAGGATATTCTATTCATGATGACTATCTACTTGATACGTATGCAATCAGAGATTATGTTAATTCCTTACCTACAATAAATGTGAACATGGAATCATTATTTGATTATGATATATTAGCCTTGTAATGCTTGAAACAACGGAAACCACCGGAGTGAAACAGGATTAGAATAACCATGATCTCAGCATTACTCATACGGTTAGGTTTGTTACGATACTTGGTCTTTTTATCATCAATCATATATTTTTCTTATTGTAATGTAAATTCCTTGCAAAAATCATCGACTATACAATAAATTTCTGTAAATTTAGAAACATAGTGGTAATCATTTAAATGTTATAATTGAACACTATAAATTTAATTCTCTTATCGCTATATTTCTAATTATCAATAAAATATATTTATTATTATTTCGAACTCACGTTAATTATATTCAGTTAACCATTAAAAATTTAGAGAGTATTATGCGAACCCAAACAATTCATTTTTTAAGCAGTCTGTTATGTATGTTCCTGTTGTTCACCTTGTCGTCATGTAACGATGAAACTGATGCAGTTCCTACTTGGGAGGTATTCGACGGACATATTGAACAAACATACTGGGAAGGGACATTGACAGAAATGTCTGACGGAGAAGTAGAAAGATCGTCCGGAATTAAGATAGTCTTTTATGATAAAGGAGATGGCACATATACCATAAATGGTCATATCTCTGCTTTTCAGTACAGTTATGAGTCAAAAATTATGAGCATTTACGATGAAGAGCGTGCTCCTGGTAGTGACTACTCTTTAACTAAAAACTGGTGGATATTGTATTTTTCTCAGGACCAATTACAGATAAGAACTGACATTTCGGATGATAAAAACTTCAAGCAGCTTGACTTGAAGCGTGTTTACTAAGGGGGTCCTTAGTTTTGTTGGATTGTCACATCTGATAATTTGGGGAAATGTCTTTATTAGTGTGCTTATTGTTCTGGTGTGTTGAATAAATCATTATGTCACTAGTGTCTCTTAAAAAATGTAAAACATCTCAATATGGCTCATTATGATGTAAAATCCAATTCTAGCTGACCGTCATTTTTGTAAAGGATGTCGTATTCAGCATGGCTAAATAGATCCTTGATATTGTCTTTTACAAGCATAGAACTACCAAGGATTCTCATTACTTCGTAGATGTCCCTATTGAGTTTTAATTCACTCTCAATAATGGCTACCAAACAATAAGTAATGATAGCCACATATATTTGAATTCTGACTGCATTCTCAGAGTTCCCCCAAAAGGATTTTACTCGAAGATGCTGCTTTAAAAATTTGAAGAACAGCTCCACTTTCCATCTGTTTTTATAAAGTAAAGCTATGTCAGAAGCCTTCAAATAGAAATTGTTTGTATAGTAGGTAAAGGTTCTGTTCATTTCAGGAGAGTAGTAAACTATACGTCTTATTTCAGAAGGATAATTCGTACAGTTTCGTTTTCCTGTGAATCTTATAGTTTGATCTTGCAAGACATTATCAGTGCCTTCAAGCACATCTTCACCTGCTGTGATCTCATATTTAGGTCTGCGTTTTTCTCTTATCACAAAGAATGAACTTACTTCGTTAATGTGATAAAGACGGCGCAAATCAAAATATCCTCTGTCGAATATGTAACAGGCAAACGGTTCATATGCTATACTATCCATGGCATTTACATCATGCACTACTGCATCTGTAATCGTGAATGAAGTGGAAATTTCAGTTCTAATATCCAACTGGGTATGGACTTTGATGCCAGACTTTGTACTCCTGAATCGGGCCCAATCATACAATGACAGGCATAAGTCTATTGTTGTTGAATCAAAAGCATAAAAAGTTCCGTTCAAATCGAACTCTTTGTCAATTCGCTTTTGTTGAGCCAGGTTTACCATGTGATAGGCAAAAGATTCAAATACGCGATAGTCTCTTAGCATGTTAGCTTTTGACAGAGTGCTACGTGTTATTGGAGTCTTGCCGAACCCTAAATGATATGACTTAGAAGAATGCGCAATGGTAATATCAGTCAGTTCTCGAAGGCTGTTGCAGCCATCCAGCTGACCAAATATGAGAACTAATAGTTGGTTCCAGAAACTGATGCTCCAACTTTTTGTTCTGTCGTTGCTCTTTTCTACTAGCCGCTCAAAATAGCGTTTGGGAAGGAATGAAGTCATTTGACTGAAAACATATTTCTTAATATTCATAGCTATCGCAATTTGACCCAGCCCCTAAGGTAACTGATTCAAATGTGCGACAAGCATTTTTTGAAAACAAATATTGTAAATCAAATAATTAACGAGTCTTTTTACAATTATTAAGAGACACTAGTGCTTGCAAATATATTTCATCAATGTTTGCAAATTATCAACTTTCGTTACTGCAATACATCCATCCATTCCATATGGGTCGTCTGTAATTGTACCTTCTCCCAAATAAGATTTAATGCATCCTTTTGTATCATCTGTAGAAATACGGAAGAATGTAAAATCACCCTGCTTTACTTTTCCATAAACAGCTCCAAATGTATGAACCTTACCTAACGTTCTTCCCAATACACCTAAAGTACCAAGTTCGATATCATTCATGATAAATGATTTAGGGAAATTACCACAATGAGTACAAACACATTTGTTACGGTCTTCCGCAAAATTATTATTCCAATCGAGCAAAGCAGATTGATGCTGAGAAGCAAGCGTCAGAGCATACATTGAAACAGCACCGGCTATATCCACTTCACAAGCAGCAGGTATCAGTTTTTCGCCCAACATACTCATTGTAACACAAGCTGCACATCCGTAATTCTGTTCCAAAGAATCCCAACATTGAATAGCAACAGCATCGATAGCATTCGCATTCATCCAGCGTTCGACCGCAACTCCAAATTTAGCTTGCAGCATCAGTTTTTCACTATATTGCTGAGGAACTCTTGCATACTTCTTTATCTCTTCAATCTTCTGGACCAACTCAGCATCTGTATCTTCTATTTTACGGGCCGCTCCCAATATTTCAGACAAATCAACCGGAACAACTGTTATCCCCGTAGCCTGAAGAATTTTCTCACTGGCTCTTACTGTCTGGAAACCGGCCGGACGAGTACCAATAGCTCCAATACGAGCATGACGAAGACCATTAACCACTCTACAAACAGCTGCAAATCGATTTATATCTTTTGCCAATAGATCTGAATAGATAGAATATGTATGTAAAGTAGTATCTGTAAATGGTATGCCATATTGATATAAATTATTACATACAGAAATTTTTCCACAAAAGGCATCACGACGGCTATCCAAATCAACTTTATCATTTTCATCATCACATGCCTGAACTAAAACTGGTACATTCAGATCAGCAATACTGATAGCATTGATTATTCCTATTTCAAAACCAAAATTCGGTAAAGAAACAATAATACCGTCAATCTTGTCACGATTCTGACGGAATAATTCCGCACATTTAATTCCATCTTCACGAGTTTCAATACTGCTGCTTCCTGTCGGAGTGGCATCTTCCGGCAAAATAACATAATCATAACCTTGCTCTTCTATTGTTTTCAACAATTGCTTACGTACATCCTTAGCTAATGCAGAATTAAAATAAGCACGTGTTCCTATTATCACTCCGAAACATAATTTTTTCTTGTTTTTCATATCATTTAAAGTTTAAATTATTATTCTATATTATTTACTTGTTATTAATGTTTTAACAGCATGCTGCCAGCCTTTATACAAGGCATCTACATCCGTTTGGGTCATTTGAGGCAATCTTAACTTCTGTTCTTTCCTCAATGATAATATTTCAGCAAAAGTATTCCACTTTCCACGAGCCAGACCATTCATCAAAACTGCACCCAAAGCAGATGCTTCTTCTACATCAGAACAGCAAATAGGAGCTTGCAGCATATCGGTCTGGAAATTCATCAGTAAATTATTTTTTGTAGGTCCTCCGTCCACTCTAAGCTCTTTTAAAGGAATACCTGCACTTTGTGACATCATATCTGCAAGATCTTTTACCTGATATGCAATCGATTCCAAAGCCGCTCTCAACAAATGAGATTTGGTTGTACCCAATGTCATACCAAAAATTGCAGCTTTAACATCGGATCTCCACCATGGAGCTCCTAACCCAGCGAACGCCGGAACAAAATATACTCCCTCGGTATTGCTTACAGATGAAGCGTATTCTTCTATTTGCGCAGGAGTATCAATTAAATGAATTTGTTCTACCAACCATTTTATAGTAGCACCTGTACAATGTATGTTCCCCTCAAAAGCATAAAACACTTTACCTAAAGCAGCAAAACCAACAGAAGTAACCAGTCCCTCGGGAGCTGCTAATGCATTTTCACCAATGTTCATCATAACGGAAGATCCTGTTCCATAAGTAGCCTTTCCAAAACCAGCTTCAAAACACATTTGCCCCATTAAAGCTCCATGAGAATCACCCAAAACACCTGCTATCTGTATAGGTTCCTGAAACAATCCCTCTAATGTCGTTTCTCCAAAAACAGAATCACAAGGTAAGAGCCGAGGCATCATTGAAGCCGGTATGGTAAACAACTTCAACAGTTCATCATCCCACTGCAAAGTATGTATATTGAAAAGTAATGTCCGAGAAGCATTTGTATAATCCGTAGCATGAACTTTTCCTTCTGTCAACTTCCAAATAAGCCAGGAATCGATTGTCCCCATAAGCAAACTTCCATTCTCTGCTTTTTGGCGAGCACCATCTACATTATCCAATATCCATTTAACACCACTAGCCGAAAAATAAGGATCAATTAACAAACCTGTTTTTTCTCGTACTAGCTCACTATACCCTTTATCTTTCAAAGCCTGACATATAGAAGCGCCTCGCATGCACTGCCAAACCACAGCATTATATATAGGCTGCCCCGTATACTTATCCCATACAACAACAGTCTCACGCTGATTGGTGATAGCTAAAGAATATGTACTTTCTTCTTTGTCATCATCTTGTTCAAGCACGCAAGAAATGGCTTTCAACATGTTCTGATAAATTTCAACAACATCATGCTCAACCCAACCAGCATGAGGATAAATTTGATGGTGGGGTATATTTACCCGATACAACAGCTCACATGCATCATTAAAAAGCATAGCTTTTGTTGCTGAAGTGCTTTGGTCTATTGCAATAATTTTCGTTTTCATATCAATTAGATTTAAAGCACATTTTTTACTTTAAGAATTCCAATGCAGCTCGATAAATACCTTCTGCGTCCAAACCATAATGTGCAAATATCTCAGAAGAAGTACCATGGACAACATTTTCATCCGGGATACCTAATATCTTAACAGGAACCGGATGTTCTGAAAGAGTTTCCGTAACGATACCCCCTAATCCACCAAATTGACTATGTTCTTCTACCGTAAGAATTCTACCTGTTTCAGAAGCAGCTTTTAAAATAGCTTCTTTATCATAAGGCTTTAGCGAAGACATATCTAACACTCGTGCACCAACGCCTTTATCATGTAATTTTAGACCAGCCTGATAAGCATGATATACAGTTTCGCCTGTACCTATAATCGTTAAATCATTACCTTCCAACAAAACATTCGCTTTTCCCAAGGTAAATTCAAAGTCATCATTTACATATACATCAGGAACAGTAGCACGCCCAACCCGTACATACACCGGTTCCGGATAATCCACTAATAGTTTTACCAGTTTCCGTGTCTGACGAGCATCACATGGAAGCACAATATTCATCCCTGGAAAAGTTCTCATCACTGCTATATCATGCAAGCTATGATGAGTTGCTCCCAAGGCTCCATATGCAACACCACCACTCACGCCCAAAATCTTCACATTGTTCTGACTATAAGCCAAATCAACCTTTACTTGTTCCAAGCTTCTTGCAACATAAAAACAAGCAGGGCCACAAACAAAAACTTTCTTTCCTGAATGAGCCAAGCCGGCAGAAATACCAACTGCATTTTGTTCTGCAATACCACACTCTACAAATTGTTCAGGAAGCTCTTTTGCAAAATCACCTAATGTAACAGACCCACGAGCGTCTGTTGTAACAGCAATAATATCTTTATCAGCACGAGCTAGTTCCAACAATGTGTCCGTAAAACTTTTTCTACAAGCTTCCATAATTTTATTTTTCTAATGTTGCTATTCTTTCTGAAATTTCCTTAATTGCCAAATCAAATTCTTCTTGATTGGGTACTCCATGATGCCATTTGGTAACATTCTCCATATAAGATACTCCTTTACCCTTTGTAGTATGCGAAATTAATAAATGAGGGCGTTTGCTTTCAAAATCAATCTCGGAAAAACAATTCACAATATCCTCAATGTTATCTCCATTCATATGTTTGACATCCCATCCCAAAGCAGTCCAGCGCTGATATATATCTTCGATTGCCATAACCTCTTCTGTTGTACCACTAATTTGCAACCTGTTCCGATCTATTATGGCAACTAAATTATCTAACTTATACTGATTCGCAGCCATCGCAGCCTCATAAATAGAACCTTCCCCTTGTTCTCCATCTCCCATCAGTACATACGTTTTATAAGACTGATGGTTCATTTTAGCAGCAAGAGCCATGCCTACACCTATAGACAAGCCATGTCCCAAGGCCCCTGTATTTACTTCTATTCCAGGCACCTCAATAGTAGGATGACCAGATAAAATAGAGCCATACTGCCCCAATGTATCAAGTGTTTCTGGCGAAATAATACCCTTAGACTCCAAGGTAACATATAGCGCCTCAACACAATGTCCTTTACTCATAACGAAACGATCACGATTGGCATCTTTCAAAATTGATGAATCAATACGCATTATACCATTATAAAGAACAGTCAATACATTAAGACAAGAAAGATCACCTCCAATATGTCCAGCCTTAGCTTTAAAGATCACCTCAACTAATCTTTTACGATTAATTTCTGTTTTTAACTGTAATTCTTTTGTTTGCATATCATTTATTATTTTTCACTTGCAAATAAAACATAAAAAAAGATCTAAAACAAAGAAACAAAAAGAAAACGAAACTATATTAACATAATTTATATTTTAAGACATAAATAGTACAAAGTATTTTCTTTAAAAAAAATCAAAACCAAATAGTTCTTTCAGAAAAATAATTACCTTTGCAAATAATACGAATTTTAACAATATAATAAGGTATGCTAAGTTCAGTAGAAGAAGGTCTGGAAGATATCCGTCAAGGAAAAATCATTATTGTCATTGACGATGAAAATAGAGAGAACGAAGGAGATTTTATCATTGCTGGAGAAAAAATAACTCCTGAAAAAGTCAATTTTATGATTACGCATGGGAAAGGACTATTATGTGTTCCTATTCCTAAGGCACGATGTGCGGAGCTTAAACTAGCCCCAATGGCAACGGATAACACTTCACTTTTAGGAACACCTTTTACTATGTCTGTAGATTTAAAAGGATACGGATGTACAACTGGAGTTTCTGCATTTGACCGAGCTAAGACTATCCATGCTCTTGTATGCGGCAATATTGCTCCAGAAGAACTCGCACGCCCAGGACACATATTCCCATTATATGGTGCAACAAATGGAGTTTTAGAAAGAGATGGACATACAGAAGCTCTGTTAGACTTGACAAGACTGGCAGGTCTAAAACCTGGAGGAGCACTCATTGAAATTCTAAATGAAGATGGAACAATGGCACGTCTACCACAACTAGAGAAAATTGCACAAAAATTCCAACTCAAAATTATTTCAATTAAAAGTATTCAGGAATATCGTATCAAGAATAACCTATAACTACGAGTATCATGGCACTAAATCAAAGAAGACTGAAAATATTGAATCTTATCCGAGAAGACGGACATGCAAAAGTACAAGACTTGAGCAAGATATTTAAAGTAACTGATGTCACTATCAGACAGGATTTAGAAGAATTAGAGAAAATGGGATACATAGAAAGAGAGCATGGAGGTGCTCTCTTAAAAGACGTAAGCTCATTTGCCAGAACTGGTCAGTTATTAAACCAGAAAAATATCGAAGAAAAAAGAGAAATTGCTAAGAAAGCAATTAATTTTATAAATGAAGGCGATTGTATCATCCTTGATTCAGGTTCAACAACAACTGAGATAGCCAAACTGCTGGTTTCGTTTAAAAACCTGACAATAATAACTAATGCACTTAATATTGCTCTGATATTAGGTGAGAATCCCAATATAAGTCTGATAGTTACAGGTGGAGAATTTAAAGCTCCCACATTGTCATTAACAGGGGAAATGGCTGCACAACCATTCAATAATTTACATGCCAACAAATTATTCTTAGCTACAGCTGGAATCTCTGCTAAAATGCAACTTACATACCCAAGCTTAAGCGACTTAGTTGTAAAATCGGCTATGATAAAATCATCTGATGAAGTGTTCCTTGTAGCAGATTCTTCGAAAATAGGAAATACATCTTTTGCAAGTTTAGGTAGTATTTCTTTAATAAAGGCATTAATTACAGATAACAAAATATCATACGAAGATATTAAAAAGATAGAAGAACAAAACGTAAAAATTATCTTCTAAAACAAAATATAAAAGGAAATTCTTAATAATGGGAACTGGTGTAATTAAATAAAAAGAAGTGGAGCATACAGGACTCGAACCTGCCACCTTTTGACTGCCAGTCAAACGCTCTAGCCAGATGAGCTAATGCCCCTTATTATTTGAAGACAAAGATATAACAAGATTTCGGAAACTAAAATATTTTATGTCCCTTATATTATAAAAAACTATTTTCAGTTAACTATAAAGGCACCACCATGAAAATAAAAATACGTTTGGCGACACTTTCCGATTTAAATAAACTTATGGGTATTTTTGATACCGCGCGACGCTTTATGCAATCTACTGGAAATGCTAACCAGTGGATCAATGGATATCCACAACGTGAATTAATAATGCACGAAATCAACTCAGGGCATTGCTACGTTTGCATAAACGAACAAGAATCTGTCGCAGGAACATTCTGTTTTATCCAAGGACCCGATCCGACATACTCCCGCATAGACGAAGGAGATTGGCTGGATAATGATCCTTATTGGGTTATCCACCGTATTGCCTCAGATGGTAGCTGTCGAGGTATATTCGAAGCATGCATAAACTGGTGTGAGAAACAAACTCCCAATCTTAGAGTTGACACGCATGCGGATAATAAAATAATGCAAAACCTTTTAGAGAAGCATGGTTTCATACGCTGCGGAATAATCTATGTAGCAAACGGAACACCTCGTATTGCCTATCAAAGACACAACACCTCCCACTCCTGATCAAGCTATCTTATAACAGTTTTCTTTCGGCGAACAACTTCCATAATGGTGCAGCCATAAGTGCCTGACGAATCTCATCATTCAGCAGTAAGGCACGGACTTCATCAGTAGAAAGTAAATGAATGCTTATATCTTCAGTGGGCTCAAGGTGCTGAGTCGAAATACGTTCAACTCCTTCAGCCAAAAAACAATGGCAAACATTATTCATTGTACTAGTATTGGCAGAGAGTGTCATAAAATGCTTCCATTCACCTCCTGCGTACCCCGTTTCTTCATATAACTCCCTTTTTGCTGATTCCAAAGGTTCTTCTCCCTTCTCACACACGCCAGCACAAATTTCATATCCGGTCCATTGAAGCCCATGCCGGTACTGACGTTCCATTAAAAACTTACCTTCTGCCGTAATGGCAATCACATTCACCCAATCAGGATATTCCAATACATAATACTCATCATTTTCTACTCCGTTAGGCAATCGGACACAATCACGACGTGCCGTCAACCACGGACGTTGAATGAGATATTCGCTATGGAGAACTTCCCATTTTCTATCATTATTTTCCATACTATTTCATTTCTAAATGCAAAACTGGATATGGCTTCCCTGCTGCATCAAATGCATCACGAGAAACAATCTTAAAACCCTTATGTTGATAAAATCTAGAAGCTATTGTATTTTGCTCGTTTACATCAATTTTATAAATACCTTTTTCTTTTATGGCAAAATCAATTAACCGACTTCCAAATCCCTTCCCTTGTTCTTGTGGAGCAACAAAAAGCATCTCAATCATTTCATTACTTAACCCCATAAAAGCCGTTATTCTCCTTTCCCGATTACGAAAACAATATAAATCTACTCCCGGAAGATAAATCATCCGAACTAAAGGTTTATGATACTGTATATCCTCTTCAGAAAGAAAATGATGTGTACTTCGGACAGCTTCCTCCCAAACACATAGCAATTCGTCGTAATCTGTCTCAGAAGGCTGACATATCAAGGGTTTTCTCATTAGAAAATTTGACATCTTTACTCCATTTACCACCACAGTCTGTTCCCGTTCTATAGAAAATCCCTGAGATAAGAAAAAAGGTAATGCAGTAATGCTAACTTCCGAATAGATATCAGAAGCCTGAAAACGCATTACCCAATCCTCCAAGGCATGAAGCATGAAGGAAGCAACGCCTTTCATCTGATATCTGGGGCGCACAAACATACTATGCAGATATCCGTCAGGATTAATCGATGCAAAACCAGCCAATTCACCTGAAGTTTGATTAACTGCTGCTATAAAATGTAAATCTCCCGATAGAAGTTGCTGCCAACGTGCAGGAGTTGCACGTGCTATCCATGCATCTAGTTGAACAGCTGAATAATCCTTAGCACAAGTTTCACGCACGGATTCTTCAAATATGCCAAACAACTTTTCTGCGGTAACTGAAGTTATAAGAATATAATCGGTCATAATCGTAATTCAATTTACTTCTACAAATGCAAAAATAAAAGCTTTTTAAAATAGAAACGCTATTGCCACAAAATATCTTATCTTTGTATCCAACATTTATCATATACCAATTATGCATTTTTTAATATTATTCCTTTTCATATTATCTACCTCTCTGATACAGGCACAAGAAGTTTTATTAGAATCAAAAATCAAAAAATCGATTGAAAACGTCCCTGCACTGGTTGGAGTAGCAATAATCATTAACGGGAAAGATACCATAACTGTAAATAATGAGTGTCATTATCCATTGATGAGTGTCATGAAATACCCTCAAGCTTTAGCTGTACTCCATTATCTGCACCAACATAATCAACCGCTTTCCACCAAGATATTTATACCTAAAGAAGCACTGCTTGATGATACTTACAGCCCTTTACGCGATAAATATCCGGAAGGAAACATTTACATGCCCATAGCTCAGTTATTAGATTATACCATTCAAAAGAGTGATAATAATGCTTGCGATATATTATTCAATTATACCGGCGGCGTATCGTATACAGATTCCTATATACGTTCTTTGGGGATTAATAATTTTTCCATATCAAAGACAGAAGATGACATGCATGAGGATTTGGCAGCTTGTTATGAGAACTGGAGTACCCCTTTGGAAATAGCTTCCCTAACCGATATGTTATTTTCAAAAGAATTATTTCCAACCGAATATCAAAACTTCCTCAAAGAAACAATGCTTAATTGTCAAACTGGTACTAACAGGTTACCAGCTCCTTTGTTGGATACTACAGCACGAATAGGTCACAAAACAGGAACTTCCGACCGAAACGTGCAGGGAGAATTAATTGGTATCAATGATGTTGGTTTTATTCTTCTTCCAGACGGGAAACGCTACACAATAGCAGTATTGGTCAAAAATTCAAAAGAAAGTATGGCTGATACTGAAAAAATCATAGCAAATATTTCGGGAATTGTATATCATCATCTAGTTTCAGAAAAGAACATCTCCAACAAATAAACTTAATTCACATACAAAAGTAAAATCAACACCTACCACTTTTAGCCAATTCTGCACGAATACGGCTCAACGATTGTGGGGTTATATATAAATATGAAGCTATATATTTTAATGGGACATGACGGAGAAGCTCCGGGTTATCTTCAAGTAATGCCAAATAACGTTCCCTAGCCTGGGAAGCCCCACCATTAATAAGCCATGTTTCTACATTAAGAAATTCACGCTCAAAAAATTTTCTTCCTAAATTGGCAAAATCAACTGATGAAGCAAACAACTTTTCCAATTTCTGCTTTGGCATACAATACAATGCAGCTTCACTCATTGCCTCAATAGTTATTCTCGAAACAGCATTATCGACATATCCCCATGTAGAGAATAAGGCTTCTCCTTCAGAAGCAAACCAGACAGATACCTCCTGCCCATCACGTAAATAATGCCCTCGCCAAATACCACGAGCAATTATATAGAAAGACGTGTCACGTTCTCCCTCACGTACCAGACAATCACCTTTACGATAAGTCTTATATTCCATACCCTCAATCAATTGTCTTCCTTCAGCATAAGGGAAATAATATTTTGCACAAAATCTTTCTATAAATGAATCCATATCTTTTATATTTTCTTTGTACAAATGTAACAATCCTCACTAATTTCTCCGATTCTCCAGCCAATAAATCACCAAAACAAATAAGAAAGTCAATAACTCCGACATCGGAACAGCCAGCCAAATTCCCCAGGCTCCCCAAATAATCGGCAGAATCCAGAAACACAAAAGGATTAAAACAAAACCACGTAACAATGTTATGATCATGGCGGGACAATCACGTTCCAGGCTCTGAAAATATCCAATAGAAACAATATTTATTCCAAAGAATACAAATCCCGAAGCAAATAAGGGCAAACCTTTCACTGCTATATTATATGCCGGATAAGAACTATCAAGAAACATGCCAACAATCTGATGAGAAAACATCCATGTAAGCAAAAAAACACCAGCCCCGCACAATATCGCAGTAGTCAGTGCCAAACGAAACGTTTCACGAACACGAGCTGTGCATTTTGCTCCATAATTATAGCTCAATATAGGTTGTGCAGACTGGGCAATGGCATTATAAACCATAAAAACAATAGGGAAAAAATAACACGCAATACTATATGCAGCTACACCATCTTCTCCTAAATAACGGATAAAAACATAATTTCCAACAAACATCATAGTCGCAATAGCTGTTTCACATAAAAAAGAAGAAAACCCCAAGCGACACATATATCCTACATTTCTTATGGTAAGATACAAACTCTTTTTACTCAATTTTACTCGACATACATGCAGTATCCTTTCAGGATGAAACAAATAAGCCAAGATCATAACAGCACCAACTATATAGCCCAAACTAGTAGCAAGAGCGGCACCAAACATTCCCCATTTAAGAATAAAGATAAACACATAATCTAGCACAATATTTATTATAGCAGGAATGATATTACACACCATTGCATAATTAGGTGCCCCATTCAAACGGACAAAAAACATACCAGAACAGAGTAAAGCACTAAAGACCCAAAAAGGAACAAACCAGTACATATACTCCACAGCCAAAGGCAATAAACGTTCAGAACTTCCCAACCAGACAGCAACTCGCTCTACATTCGAAAGGATTCCTATTGCATAAATCAATAATAAAACAGATGATACAATAATCGCCTGAGTCACATTAATACGTGCAACCTTTGCTTTTCCTTGTGATAAATGGACAGAAGCAACAACTGAAGCACCTATTCCAAACATTAAAGCAACTCCTGTATTTATCAGAAACAAGGGAGCCGTAATATTAACAGCAGCCAGCGCATCACTTCCGATACCTTTACCAACAAATATACCATCTGTTATAATAAATATCGCATTAAATATCATTCCTAATACAGTAGGTATAAGAAGTTTCCGAAAAAACTTCGGTATATTCATCGTTTTAAAATCAATGCTATCTCTCATATATTATTTTATATTTGAATCCGGGTGCAAAAGTACGACAATGGCATGACAGAAAGATTAACATATGGTAATTTCTCACACCTTATTCCAGCTTTTGAATGGAAAATTGTAACTTTGCAAAAGTTTACGAATATAAGACTTATGCAAACGAGCGAAAAGAAATGTTATGAACTTCCAGAATCATTAGCAAAAAATCTCGGAATTCGACTTATCTCCGTTGAAGAAGGTTATGTAAAAGCAACAATGCCTGTCGACGAACGCACTTCACGCCCATGTGAGCCTGTAGACATTTTAAATGGAGGAGCCTCTCTTGCATTAGCAGAAACTGTTGCAGGATACGGTTCAATCCCTTTATGTGAACCTGGACAAATGCCTTGCGGCATACAGATAAGTGCTAATCATGTACACATGGTTCCAATAGGTACTTACGTCGAAGCTGTGGGAAAACTTGTACACAGAGGACGTACTTCACACGTATGGAATGTCGATATAACCACTCCTGAAGGTAAATTAGTTTCTACTGCACGCATTGTTAATTTAATAGTAAAAAAACGATTATGAATCTTCCCGGAACAACAATTCACAAGCTGATAGATAATCTTACACGTAGTCCTTTCAGTTTTGCTCTATATCGTCTGCCTTGGACAGATGAGCCAATATTGGTTTTACAGGAAGAAGAAGATGTAGAAGTACTAAACAGCCCGGCAGCTTTAAACGGTAAAAGAGGATTTGTCATGACTCCTTTTCATCAAACAGAAAAATATCCGGCAGTCCTTATACGCCCGGATAAAGTTGCACACGAATGGGAAAATATCAGTCAGACTCTCGAAGCATTTGCCTCATCAATATCATTTGAATTTTCCTCATCCTTCAATTCAAAAGAAAAAAGAAGTACTAATGCTCAGGAAGCAAAAGAAAAATATGAACAGGTTTTCTCCCGTTTCATTTCATCACTAGAAGATAATACTTTCAAAAAGTTAGTCCTGTCACGCAATTATACTCAAGCATTAGAAGGAGATTTTTCTCCTCTTACGGCATTTATACGTGCATGTAATAACTATCCACGTATGATGATTTCTTTATGTCACACTCCACAGACTGGAACCTGGATAGGGAGTACTCCTGAAATTATTTTAAGCGGACAAGATACAGAATGGCATACAGTAGCTCTTGCAGGCACTATGCCTATGCAAGGTGAAATAATGCCTACGGAATGGAGTGAAAAGAATCAGAACGAACAGGCATTTGTCAGTGAATACATCCGGCAAACTGTAAAACGTTTCGGAAACAAATTAAAAGAAAAAGGTCCTTATACGGCACGAGCCGGACAATTAGTACATTTAAAAACTGATTTTCATTTTGAACTAAAAGATACAGCTCATTTAGGTGACATTTTACAGGAGCTTCACCCCACTCCAGCAGTATGCGGTCTTCCCAAAGAAGAAGCATACCACTTCATTTTGAACAACGAAGGATATAACCGGGCTTATTATACAGGAATTATCGGATGGCTAGATCCTCAAGGTGAAACAACACTTTATGTCAATCTACGCTGTATGAATATTACTGATAAAACCGCAACATTCTATGCCGGAGGCGGAATACTTCCCTCCTCTACCGTTGAAACAGAATGGGAAGAAACACAGCAGAAAATGAATACCATGAGGAATATTTTATAAAAATAAAGCTATGTATACTGATAAAAAAAACATATTACAACTAGCCTCTTTGCTTCGATCATTTGGAATAAAGCGCATCGTTTTGTGTCCAGGAAGTAGAAACATTCCAATAGTTCAAACGTTTGCCAATATACCAGACTGTACATGTTATCCGATGACAGACGAACGAAGTGCTGGTTTCTTTGCACTTGGACTCGCCTTGCATGGGGGAACTCCTGTTGCTGTGTGTTGTACATCAGGTACAGCATTATTAAATTTACACCCAGCTGTAGCAGAAGCCTTTTACCAGCAAGTTCCATTAGTAATAATTTCAGCTGATCGCCCAGCAGCTTGGATTGGACAAATGGATGGGCAGACATTACCACAACCGGGAGTATTCGGTACATTAGTAAAAAAATCGGTAAATTTACCCGAAGTAACAAACGAAGAAAGTGAATGGTTCTGCAACCGACTTATCAATGAAGCCCTGCTGGAACTCAACCATCACGGTAAGGGGCCAGTACATATCAACGTTCCGATCAGTGAGCCGTTCTTTTTACTTCCTGAAAAAGAGTTACCTAGTGCACGAGTAATTACACGTTACCAGGGACTAAATATTTATGATAAAGATTACCAACCGCTCATTGAACGATTAAATAAATACCAGCGACGCATGATCGTGGTCGGACAAATGAATCTGATTTATCTGTTCGACAAAAAATATACCAAAATGCTGTACAAGCATTTCGCATGGTTCACCGAAAATATAAGTAATCGTACCATCCCCGGAATGCCTATACGAAATATAGAGCCTCTACTTTGCTCGATGAACAATGAAGAACAAGAAAAAATGCGTCCTGAATTACTCATCACATACGGAGGGCATATTATTTCAAAACGCTTAAAAAAATTTCTGCGTAAGCATCCCCCGATGGAGCATTGGCATGTATCTGTTGATGGAGAAGTCGTCGATTTATTTGGTTCACTGACCACTATCATAGAAATGGATCCTTTCGAATTTTTGGAGAAGATAGCTCCAATGTTAGATAGCCGTACACCAGAGTACCCAAAGATTTGGGAAACACGGTCAAAAGCTATCCCACAGGCTAGTTTTGCATATTCGGAAATGAGTGCCATTGGTGAAGTCATCCAACATCTTCCTGTTCCATGTTCTTTACATCTGTCCAATAGCTCCGTAGTACGCTATGCACAACTGTTCGATTTGCCTGAAGAAGTGGAAATTTTGTCCAACAGAGGTACCAATGGTATAGAAGGATCACTGTCTACCGCACTAGGATATGCAACAGCTTCTGATAAACTGAACTTTATCTTCATAGGCGATTTGAGCTTCTTCTATGATATGAATGCTCTTTGGAATTCTAATTATGGCACAAACATACGTATTTTACTTCTAAACAATGCAGGAGGAGAAATTTTCCATGCACTTCCAGGCTTGGAATTACATGAAAATGCACGACGCTTTGTCACCGCTACCCATACAACATCTGCACGTGCATGGGCAGAAGACAGAGGATTCGAATATCTTTCAGCACATAATGAAAATGAACTACATACTGCCATAAATGTATTTACCCAACCTGATGTAACTACCCATCCGATTCTTCTGGAAGTATTTACAGACAAAGCATTAGATATCGAATTACTCAAAGAATATTACCATAACCTAAAACAAAAATAAATCCACTATGTCACAAAAGAGAGAATGGAAAACGATAAAAGAGTATCAAGATATTCTTTTTGAATTTTATAATGGAATTGCCAAAATTACAATTAACCGTCCACGTTACCGCAATGCATTTACTCCGACAACTACATCCGAAATAAGTGATGCGCTATATTATTGCCGTGAGTGTCAAGATATAAACGTCATTGTTCTGACTGGAGCAGGAGATAAAGCATTCTGTTCTGGCGGAGATATGCATGTGAAAGGTCATGGAGGATATATCGGTACAGATGGAGTTCCTCGACTGAATGTGCTAGATGTGCAAAAACAAATTCGTTCCATACCTAAGCCGGTAATTGCTATGGTAAATGGTTACGCCATTGGAGGAGGACATGTCCTGCACGTAGTCTGCGATTTGACAATAGCTTCCGAAAATGCTATATTCGGACAGACAGGACCAAGAGTAGGTAGTTTTGATGCAGGGTTCGGCTCTTCTTATCTGGCACGTATCGTCGGTCAAAAGAAAGCCAGAGAAATCTGGTTCCTCTGCCGTCAGTATTCAGCACAAGAAGCTCTTGAAATGGGATTAGTAAACAAGGTAGTTCCATTCGATTCATTGGAGGATGAAGTAGTAGAATGGGCGGAAACCATGATGCAACATAGCCCTCTTGCCCTACGTATGATTAAGGCCGGACTGAATGCAGAATTAGATGGACAAGCCGGCATACAAGAACTTGCCGGAGATGCCACTATGCTTTATTATATGACAGAAGAGGCACAAGAAGGAGGACGAGCATTTTTGGAAAAACGCAAACCAGACTGGAGCAAATTCCCTAAAATGCCATAAACAATATCGAAAAAACTTTCTGCACGTATCGTCAGAAAGTTTTTTCTTTCTAATAACCTTTTTAAATCAGATCAAACGCCTATGTATACAATAAAAATCATCCCAAAAACATTACACTTCAAGCAGCCTGCCGGAACATCTAGAGGAGTTTATCATACACGTAAAGTATGGTATGTACTGCTCACTGATACCCAAACAGGAAAATATGGCGTAGGAGAATGTGCACCACTTCCAGCATTAAGTTGTGACGACTTACCAGACTATAGTGAAATTCTGGCTTATCACTGCCATCAGACAGAGTTAAATGGCTATCTTGATTACGAAGCCCTTCGCCCTTATCCATCTATGCTGTTTGGATTAGAGACTGCATTTGCTCACCTGAAAGCTGGCAATTTACAGTTTTGGGACACTCCTTTCTCAAAAGGAGAAAAAGGAATACCCATCAATGGACTCATATGGATGGGAAATTTTGATGAAATGTATTCCCGCATAGAAGAAAAAATGAAATTGGGCTTCAGATGTATTAAAGTCAAAATCGGCGCAATCGATTTCAATAAAGAACTTGAACTACTGGAGCATATAAGACAGCATTTCTCTCCCGAGCAGATAGAACTACGTGTGGATGCCAATGGGGCGTTCTCTCCCGCTGATGCCCCTTTCAAATTGGAAAGCTTACATGCATTCCACATACACTCTATCGAACAACCTATTCGTGCAGGTCAATGGAAAGAAATGGCGACACTATGCCAACAATCTCCTTTTCCAATAGCTCTGGACGAAGAACTTATAGGCATAAACACTATTGCACGCAAAATAAAATTACTCGAAACAATCCGACCACAATATATCATATTAAAACCCTCTCTTCATGGAGGAATACAAGGGGCTACTGAATGGATAAAACTAGCCAAGGAACGGGGAATTGGTTCATGGGTTACTTCAGCACTTGAATCTAACATCGGACTAAATGCCATCGCACAATGGTGTGCAACATTAAGTCCGGATATACCTCAAGGATTAGGAACTGGTATGCTTTTCACTGATAATATCGATTATCCGCTTCATATACAAGGAGATTGCTTATGGTTTCATCCAGAGGAAAAAGAACCAGACTTCAACAAATTCCTATTATGACATTGCCCATGACAACATTTATCACTCAAAGAGCTCAACAAACTATTACCATTAATGGTGAACGTTATACCGCTTCGGAAGCAAAGATTTCTGCTTCTGACGGAAAAAGCCTTCTACAGAAAAAATTCTATGACCTATATGGAAAGGATAGTTTCTATTCTTCCCTTGCTGATTTTTTGGCAGAATGGTTTGACGACAGCAACACGCTAAAAGTTCATACATCTGGTTCAACAGGACAGCCTAAAGAGCTTTGGGTAGAGAAAAGAAAAATGATGAATAGTGCCATACTAACAATTTCTTTCCTCAAACTACATCAAGGCGATAGTGCTATGCTCTGCATGCCTTTACAATACATAGCAGGGAAAATGGTTGTGGTACGTTCACTCGTAGCGGGATTAAATCTCATTCCCATTCCTCCATGCGGTCATCCGATGCAAAACATAGAAACTCCTCCGGTATTTTCTGCCATGATTCCTATGCAAGTATTCAATTCGCTACAAGTTCCGTCTGAACGAAAGTTACTCATGCAGATACAACATCTTATTATTGGTGGAGGAGCTATAGATGATGCACTTGGAAAATCTCTGCAAGAGTTTCCTCACGCAGTATGGAGCACATATGGAATGACAGAAACACTTTCACACATTGCCCTACGCCGACTGAATGGAAGTAACCACTCAGATTGGTACACTCCATTTGATAATGTCAGCCTCAGCTTATCAGAAGAAAATACGTTGATAATTCATGCACCTTCAGTATGTTCAGAACTTTTGAGAACCAATGATATTGCAGAATTTAATCAACACGGACAATTTCGTATTTTAGGAAGAAAAGATAACACAATCAATACAGGAGGAGTTAAAGTACAAATCGAGCAAGTAGAAAAAGAACTCAAGCCCTTACTCGATTGTCCATTTATGATAACCTCCGTACCTGATCCTAAATTTGGAGAGCGGATAGTTTTATTAATAGAAGCGGTTCATATAAACCACGAACAAATAAACGAATTCATAAAAAAACTTCCTCCTTATTGGCGTCCAAAGCAAATCATACGAATAGATACACTCCCGCTAACTGATACAGGTAAGCCTAGTAGAGCTGTTGCACGACAAATAGCCTCAAATTATATAGATAAAACATAGGAGAAGAATATTTAAATGGTTACCTTTGCTTAAAAAGAAATACCCTAACAACTAATATTTATGGAAGACACTTCATTTTTGGCACCACTGTTATTAACTATTGGTGGACTTGTTATCGGAGCTTTACTAAAATCATTATTACGGCACACACGTATTCCATATACAGTAGGACTATTTGCCGTCGGACTGTTAGTAGGTTTATTAAATCGTTATGGAATTTTTAATTTTTGGAGTGATCTGTCAGAAGGTGTAAACTCTGTAGCCAATATCAATCCTGATTTAATACTCTACTTATTTCTCCCCATTTTAATCTTTGATGCAGCTTATGAACTCAACCTGCATATATTCAAAAAGACATTAGCAAATGCAACTCTACTTGCCGTCCCGGGGCTCATCATTTGTATGCTTCTTACCGGTACATTATTAATAGGAATCGCCCATATTGTTCCTGGATTTGAATCGTGGACATGGGGACTTGCGCTTATGTTCGGAGCTTTAATTAGTGCTACCGACCCGGTTGCAGTCGTTGCTTTACTTCATGAATTAAAGACCAGTAAACGATTCTCTACACTTGTTGACGCAGAATCACTTCTAAATGACGGCACAGGCATTGTATGTTTCATGCTGTTTTTCGGAACTTATGCAGCAACGGGAGGAAGTTCCTCCTCACCAGTAATGGAATTTATACAAGTAGTAAGTATTAGTACACTATTGGGGTTCCTACTGGCACGCCTTGTTATTTGGTTTATTACCCGAATAAACTCAGAAGAAATGATCCAAAACAGTGCTGTGATCCTCTCAGCTTATCTCACCTTTATTGTTTCTCAATATTATTTGGGAGTTTCAGGAGTCATAGCCCTGCTGGTTTTTGGATTAACTGTCACTTACGTAGGTAAGCCAAGATTAAAACCCCAAGTTAATAATTTCATGGAACATTTTTGGGAACTCCTTACCTATATCGCAAACACACTGATTTTTATTTTGGTAGGAATTGTAATTGCCCAGAAAGTCAATTTTACATGGGGAGCACTAGGAATTCTAATACTGATTTACATTTGCCTCAACTTATTCCGCTTCGCCATGATAATGTTACTATATCCACTTATGAAAAGAATGGGATATGGATTAAGTAAACGTGAGTCCGTTATATTGACATGGGGAGGATTACGTGGAGCATTAGGTATGACACTGGCTTTAATGGTATCTTATACCCCTGCTATACCTGAAGATGTACGCAGCCAAGTATTATTTTTCACAGCCGGAATAGTCACATTAACACTTTGCGTAAATGCTACTACGACACGATGGTTGCTGAATAAATTAGGGCTAATCAATATACCCTCGGCACGCATTATATTAGAAAATAAAATCCAGCAAACCATTCGTGAAAATTCAGAAAAATATCTGGAACGTTTAGAAAAGCGTGATGCTTTGGAAGGTACCAATTGGGAAAAAGTCAGACACTATATTTTTCCAAAGCCGCAGGAAGTTACTCATACAGCAGGAACTCATGCCATGCTTACAGAAGTTCGCTTACGTGTACTAGATAGAGAAAAGGCTCTCTGCCATCAACTCTATGATGAAGGCATTATATCGCAAAGTACTTTCCGCAGATTAATGAACTCATTAGACGAACTATACGATCATGACGGAACATATCCATTAGACAATCGCCTTTCAATATTTCGTTTCTGCAACCGGACTGCTTTACTGAACAGTTTAAGAAAAGAGCCCTACCTACACAACCTGATGAGCTTCTATTTCCGTAAACGCATCGCACTAATTTACGACTTGGGAAGAGGATTTATCATTCTACAGAAAGAAGATTTGAAATTCTTGGATGAATTAAAGAACTCTGACTTACTCAATGAGCAATCGATTGTAAACACGCTAAAAGAAGAAATAAACCAGAACATAAAAGCTATGAGTGCACTTATAGACAGTTTAGCTATAAACTTCCCCAGAGCTTACAAACATGCTTTAACGTTAAAGTCGATTCGCATGTTATTAAGTAACGAGCGCAGAACAATCAAGCAAATGGAATCAAATGGTGTCATTTCAGAGAAAGATGCTGAGGGATTATTGGAAAAAGTAGACGAACGAACAGACGAACTGAATACTTTCAGATATACTATACCTGGAACTATTTTACGGAGGCTGTTCAGAAAGTCTTCAAAAGAATTATAATATCAGAACCAAATGAAAACAGTCAGGCTTATCACTTGCGACAGCTCGTTTCAAGCAAGGCTTATTTTAGGAGCTTTAGAAAACGAAGGTATTGCTGGCATATTACATAATGAAAATAGCTCAAACATACTAAAAGGCTATATCAATAATATTGGCGTAGATATTTTTGTGTATGAAGATGAATACGAAAAAGCTCTGAAAGAACTTGAACAAAATGAGATAATAGCAAAACAAATGAAATATTGTCCATATTGCCACTCCGACAATATTGAATATGCCCTGAAAAAAGAGAAAAAAATACGTGCACTCTTTGCGACATTTTTATCTCTGCTTACAGCAACTCCCCTTAAAACAGAACATTGGGAATACATTTGTAAGCAATGTGGGAAACATTTTGAAAATCCAGTTGCATAAAAATGAATGCTTCCTGATGATTTTTATAAAAGCCATCAGGAAGCATTCATTCACTATAGTGCACACGAGTTTCCTTCGCAATAGTCCTTACTTATTTCCCCTTGATACTCCGGATGCCGCTGTAACCATACTACAGCGTACGAACAAGTAGCTATGGGCTTCAGGGCATTTTCAAGGGCAAAATCATAAGCGGCTTTCACCAAAGCAGATGCAATTCCTCTACCCCCTATCTCTGACGGAACAATGGTATGACGAATATCCAAACCATTATCATGAATACTATAAGCTACATGAGCTTTATATCCATCAACTTCTATCTCAAATCTTCTTTGTTCTGCATTATGTTTTATATCCATATTACTAAAGTTTAAAGATTTATATATCTGAAGCAAGATACAAAATTAAAGAATATTAAATCTGATTTGCAAAAGGAAATAGACAGTCTGTATATTATTTCTCAAATAAAAGATGCGGTACCTTTGACTTCCGAATGTGTAGAGTTTTTACTGGAATATCCGCAAACAGAGATAATAGAAAGTCTTATAAAAAGATATTTAGTATTCATCGCAGGTCTGTATTTTTTAGCAATGGGTATATCATTAATTGTTCATTCCAGCTTAGGAACTACACCCATTTCAAGTATGAACTATGTATTAAGCATCAACACATCATTATCCCTCGGTACATGGACATTTATTGTAAATCTGCTCATGATTATCATCCAACTATGGCTGGCAAGCGGCAAATATGGGACACGTAAGGATACCATAGAAATTTTATTGCAGATACCTTTTTCTTTTATATTTTCTGCTTTTATCGATTTAAACATGATACTCATCCACAATCTGGTTCCAAGTAACTATGGCATGGCTGTAGGAATTCTATTAGCAGGATGCATTATTCAATCCATAGGCGTAGTGTTAGAAATCAAACCTAAAGCAGCAATGATGAGCGCTGAAGGACTTGTGAAATATATAGCCCGACGCTGTAATAAAAAATTCGGCAATGTAAAAGTTTATGTAGATATTACACTGGTTAGTCTAGCCATTCTTATATCACTAGCTTTCACCATGCGTATAGAAGGAGTTCGAGAAGGCTCAGTCATAGCAGCTTGTATCACCGGATATATTGTTAACTTTTTGAATTATAAAGTCATGACAAGAAAAACATTATACCGCATCATACCCATAAAACATGAATAAAAGCTCAAAAGAAAAAATTTTAATCAATAATCTCCATTAACTAGAATTCTTATCCATGAACTATCAATTTGAAATCTGTGCCAACTCTGTAGAAAGTTGTCTTGCTGCCCAAGCAGGAGGAGCACATCGAGTAGAATTATGTGCTGGCATCCCCGAAGGAGGTACTACTCCTTCATTAGGTGAAATCCTAACTGCCCGCCGTATGCTTCAAATCAAACTACATGTCATTATACGTCCACGCGGAGGAGATTTTTTATATTCTCCCCTCGAACTGGAAATTATGGAAGAAGATATAAAATTAGCCAAAAAAGCGGGCGTAGATGGCATAGTAATAGGATGTCTTACCCCTGAAGGTGAGATTGATTTACCAGCCATGAAACGCCTCAGAACAGCAGCAGGTGATTGTTCCGTAACATTTCATCGAGCTTTCGACAGATGCAAAGATCCTTTTAAAGCACTTGATGAAATAGCTGAATTGGACATCCATCGTATTTTGACTTCAGGACAGCAACCTACTGCTCCTGAAGGAAGTGGTTTAATAAGAAAACTTGTAGACTATTCAAACGGTAGAGTCAGCCTGATGGCAGGATGTGGAGTAAATGAAAACAATATCCGCCAATTAGCAGCAGAAAGCGGTGCCAGTGAATTCCACTTTTCTGCACGGGAAAAGATAAAAAGTGCCATGCGCTTTTCGAATCCGGAAGTAAAGATGGGAAGTGATTCTATTAATGAATATACACGCGAAATCACAACAGCTCAACGTGTAAAACGAACAATTGATGCACTTACCAGTCTATAATAAAAAATCCTCGGTTCATTTATGAAGTGCACCCCAAAAGTTAGACACAAAACTTTTGGGGTGCATTATGTATAGACATCACAACTTTGAAGAACGGCT
>ENA-UEPI01000265-UEPI01000265.1-human-gut-metagenome-genome-assembly--contig:-NODE-265-length-43017-cov-644.301700_pt1 | contig 43017 bp, 28 predicted proteins | sample MGYA00242899_ERZ507914 | MGnify/ENA primary metagenome ERZ507914 (study PRJEB26167, sample SAMN06115442) | human gut metagenome | host: Homo sapiens | place: China:Chongqing | collected 2015-07-28...
GACATAGCAAAGCCCTGGCTTGTGAAAGTCAGGGCTTTGTGTTTTTTTTAGAATAAGGGAGTTTTGACACACCTCCCTCCTACGAAAACTCCCACAGATTTCACAGATTTACACAGAGCCTTTTAGTAAGAAGGTTCTGTGTGCTCTGCGTATTCTGTGGGAGTTTTTATATACTAACTTAGAGTGGAAAATCTGTGGGAAACAACCACTGCACCAACCAAGCCATCAATACAAACCAAAGGGGGTGCAGCGGTCTCCGCTGCACCAACCAAACAACCTATATAAAACAACGAAAGCGGAGGCATTAACCTTCGCTTTAGTTTTATTTTCACCATCCGCACCGACCGACACAGACATACGCAACGACCGACGCAGACATACGCAACGACCGACGCAGACATACGCAACGACCGACGCAGACATACGTATCGACCGACGCAGATGCTCGTAACGACCGATGCAGATGCTCGTAACGACCGATGCGATATCAGAAGACGTAACCTACGCCTGCCGAAAAATAGTAATTCGTATCATCAAAATCGGTAACACAGCTTATTCCGACATTAGCAGACATATGCTTCTTTACACGGAATATAGCACCCAAATCAAATGCCATTGCATCGTTATTCCATGAATATTCATTAGTTATACTAACTTCGTCACCACTACTGGGATCTTTTAGGCTATCATATTCCTTATTTCTTCCATTACTCTTACCATATCCAACACCAGCATAAGCATGCATAAACGAAAATACACGCTTCGTGGCACCAATCGTCACAGTAGGCACGGCTGATTCCGAAGCAAAAGAACTATTGGGGATCCACAACAACTTAGTATAACCACCCCAGTTCTTACCGAGGAAACCGCCCATAAGACCTAAAGAATAAGTCGTATTAGGTACATTCGTATTGTAAGCATAACGTTCCACAGTTACAACTCCAGCAACAACATTCAAAAACCAATCCATTTCATACTTTGGCGACAGGCGGAACACCATATCCCCATCCTGCACCTCCAACGTCTTTTTGCGCATACCTGCATATCTTGCCGTTGCGGTGTTCAGCCAACGCGACACCTCAAGACTGAATGTTCCGTCCGCATCAACCGTTGTGCTCTCCGCGCCGTTAGTAGCCTCAACCGTTGCACCGGGCAACGGATTGCCATTCTTATCAACAACCGCACCCTTAATGATGCGTGTACTCTGTGCCATTGCTGCCGTCGAAGTCAATGCGAGGGCAAGCATAAAGAAAACCTTTTTCATAGTTGTTTTTGTTTTTGATTGGTTATATTAGTGCTTCGTTTTAACAAAACACTAATGATATACATTTATACAAATTGCTTATTCAAACCGACACAAAGTTAGAAAGCGTAACCGATTCCAGCTTGAAAGAAATAGTTATTAGACGAGAAGTCAGAAACCCAACTCATTCCGACATTAGCTGTGAAATGATTTCCAATAAGGAATATAGCACCTAAATCGAATGCCGCAGCATTGTCATTATATGTAATGACCTCTTTATAATCAGCCTTCCACGTCACATTGGCATATCCAGCACCGGCATAGGCGTGCATGAACGGGAACACTCTCTTTGTGGCACCGACCGTCACTACCGGCACAGCTGTTTCACTATCGGGTGTCCACAACAATTTGGCATAACCGCCCCATTTACCAAGATAGCCACCCATTACACCTATAGTATAGGTATAATCGTCTATCAAATCGTAATAATCTCCACCACTGTCCAAGATAGCAAGACCGCCCACTGCATTTACAAACCAACAGTTCTGCACATCAGGCGACAGGCGGAACACCATATCTCCATCCTGCACCTTCAACGTCTTTTTGCGCATACCTGCATATCTTGCCGTTGCGGTGTTCAGCCAACGCGACACCTCAAGACTGAATGTTCCATCCGCATCTACCGTTGTGCTCTCCGCACCGTTAGTAGCCTCAACCGTTGCACCTGGCAGCGGATTGCCATTCTTATCAACAACCGCACCCTTAATGATGCGTGTACTCTGTGCCATTGCTGCCGTCGAAGCCAATGCGAGGGCAAGCATTAAGAAAATCTTTCTCATAGTTGTTTTTAATTAGTTATTTAAATCATTTAGTACTCCAATTAAATATCTACCTCATAGCGTCGACAAACACGAAGCTAACCTTGATGCGACGATACTCGCCACCCTTGCCGTCGGCAACGACTATATTATAACGTGGTTCAACCTGCATAGCAGAAAGCGATGTCATATTCGCTTTGAGGTAAGCACCAACAGCCTGCGCACGCATAAAGGCGAGCTGCTCGTTGGTGCGTATGCCGCTTGCCTTGGTGACGGTGATATTGCTGAGGTTGGCATCAAGCCAATAGGGTTCCTTTGTGAACTCGCCATAGCGTCCATCGTAAGCAATGGTGCCAACAATAGGTATGGCGTCAGCCGAGCCAGTGATGCTTACCACCAACTTCTTTCCGGGCACTATATATTGTGCGAAATCTCCGCTGAACGCCTTTGTGATAATATCGAGCGTAGACTTCGCAGCATTCGACTCCTCTATACGATACTTTCCAGGCGCGAAATCCTCACGTGCGGAGTATTGCGCCGAAACCGAATAGTCGAACTCCACGCAATAGTTGTTGATACGTTCGCCAGCAGCGTTGACATCCGACACGACACGAGTGTTAACATTTATATTGGTATGGTCGGAGATGAGTTGTTTGTTCTTTGCTTCCTCTACGACATCCTTCTTGATGCGCTGCAACACGATATCCTCACGATTAGCCTGCTGTATTAGCTCGAGCGACACGAAGTTGTCGTCGGTAGCGAGGAAGTCGAGCGACTGCTGTTCGAGATTGTCGAAGATGTACTCCTTACCAGTGGCTTTGTTGCGCACCTTAGCGAATATAACCTCGAAAGAGTCGTTCTTGGTGATGCCGTACTGCACATCGCAGAACTCTATATTGACGGCATCGGCAAAGTCGGGGAGTTCGTTCTGTGGCACATCAATGTACACCGACTGCATATTATCGAGCTTGAGCTCAAGGCTTTGGTTTACGGTGTTGTATCTGCCCAAGGAGACTGTAGTGTGCGAGATAATATCACCAGCCAAGCTCGTAGATATCTCGTTGGCAAAGACACGCTTCTGCCGTTTCTTTGTCTCTTCGTTCACACGCTCGCTGTACTGCTCGTCGGTCTCGTCCGCTCCACGCTTGCACCACTCCATCATACGCGCATTCAGTTCGTCGCGCATTAGTCGAGTGTAGTTTGGTTTCAAGCCTTTCAGTATCTTGTAACACAACGCCTTGTCTGTATTATACGAGAGATACACCTGATGCTTAGCATCGTTCACGAACTTCACTGTGGACACCTTGCCACGCGGTTCAACGATGGTGCCACGATCTGAGGGATCGTAAAGATTGCAGAACACAATGGTGTTATCTCGACACGCCACGCACATATACTTGCCATCGGGATGAAACGAGAAAGAAGTAGCACCGTCAATATCTACAATCGTCGTTTCTAACTTAAAATCAAAAGTATTGTATATGCTTATAGTGTTGCCGGAGAGGATGCCGACAGAGGAGGCATCACTTGAGAACGCCACAGCCTTAACAGCGTCTGTGGCAGGAATACGTGTGCGTATTGTCTTTTGTTCCTGATTGATAATCGCCACTTCGTTGTTACCAATCGCAGCCACGAAATAGCCGTTACTGCTTGACACCATGTCTGACGGTACAAAGCCGAGAGCCATTTCGCCCATAACCGTATAGCCCTGCGTATCATAATAGCGCACCAGACCGTCGGCATCAGCCACAAGCAAGAGTCTGCTGTCAGCAGAATAGCAGACAGCACGGGCGTTAAGTTCTTTATCGAATGTGTAAAGACGCTTACGCTGAACATTAATATCGTAAATATTCAACGACCATGAATCGTCGTTGCTACTCAGCAAGGCATACGATGCACCTGCAGGATTTACCTTCAGACTCACCACCTTACTTGAAGCCGTAGCAAGCTCAAAACCTTTTAGATTGTATGCCGTCTTTTCGTTACTATAATATGTAGAGAACAGATAGTTATCCATTTTCTGCGGAGTGACGGACTGACGATAGTTAAGGTTCTTACTCACCTCAACAACATTCTGCGCATGACTACTTGCGCATGTCAGCAAGGCTGCAAAAAGAATTGAAAAGTTGTATTTAGCCATATCGTTTAAGTGTTATGTTCCATTCGGAATTTACGGTTTGACAACAGCGACCACTATCTTCTCCACAAACATATCCTTATCACGACGTCTATTGCGCGACAACCACTTCTGGAACGAAGCATAGTCGGTGGAGGGCGGCAACTGTCGACAGTCGATGTCTGCCGTCTTATGGTCGTTGGCACGGGTGAACTGGTTGGGCGAGAAGATGATGTAGAACTGGTTGAAGTCGTGGTCCGACTCGCAACCTAACAACAGTTCTATCATACTGTCTTTCACAAACGGCTCAGCATCCGGCTCTGAAAAGAACGTGTACGTCGTGTCGGCTTTTATGAAGTAGGCACCGTCCGACTGTACGGGATACGGCAGCAGACGCTGCGTGGTCATGCTGTTGTTATGGTCGACAAGATACAAGGCGAGGTAGCCGTCAACCGGCGAACTGAAGTTGAAGTACAACTGGTCGCCGTCGTAAAACATACTGTTGCGCATACGGTTGAGCTTGGGGTCGGTGCCGTTGTACATGAACGTGTAGTGCACATCGGGCGGTGTCGACACTATCTCGCGTATCCTTCCCTTCAGCTTCACATCATAAACAACCATTCCGCCCTCGCGACGTGCGGGCTGCCATATCGTGTCGCCGATGGTCTCGAGCCACACGCCACACACGTCCATCTCGCCATACGAGAAGAAATCGTCGGAGCTGGTGCTGTTGTTCTCGCGCATGTAGTTGTGGCTCTCGCTGGTCACGATAGTGCCAAACTCGCGCGCAATAGCGTTGATTTGGGCATGGCGCACCGCCTCGTATTCTGCTTCTATGGGCGACATGTTCAGTGGAGCCTCATAGGTGGCAGTGGCTGTGACAACCGCGGTGCGTTGCGCATAGATGCAGCAACAACATAGCACAGAGAGCAACAATAACAACAAACGTTTCATAAATAAATACATTTTGATTTGTCTTTGAATAAGATAGGCGGCGCTTCGGCATAATATTCAAGCGAGCTTGATATTCTGCTCTCAACTTGCACTATCTTTGTGTTTACTTAACCAATGTCATGGTCTTCCAAGCGTCGCCCAGCGTGGCAGGGAACTGTATGCGTGGCGTTTGCACCTTGTTGTTCTTGTCGAGGGCTATGTTCGACACCTGCTGGCTTATCTTCTCCGAAAGGTCGAGGAAGTTGATGTTGCCGCGCGTCTCCTTAAGGTTCTTCAACAGAAAATAGGTGAAATAGCCATGATGCTGCTCGGCATATTGCATGGCTGTCTGGTCGCCCGAGGCTGCACTGAACACTATTGTCTTCTTCTTTGTGGGTGCATCCTTTGGCTTTACATACACATAACGCTCCTTGAAGAGCATGTCGCCTCTACCAGTTCCGCCACTGAAACAAGCGTCGAGGAAGACCACCGCACGTTGTATGGGCATGGCGTCGAGCTGGGCATACAGATTGCTGAGCTGATAGCAGAACTCAAAGTCGGTGCCCGAAGCGTCGCACGGCAGCAGATACGCCTCGTTGGTAGACACATCAGGTATGCCATGACCGGCATAATAGACCAGCACTTCGAGCTTATCGGGATTGAGATTTGCCTTCTTCGTGAGGTAGTTGATCTGTTCCTTCATCTGCGAGAACGTTGCATTCTTACGCACACGTATGTTACTCTCCGGCACGCCCAACACCTTGTTACAATAGTTGGCGAACGAAGTAGCATCGTTGATGGCGTAGTCTACATTAGAGAAGTTGTCGTACTCCTCGTTACCAAACACCACGGCGTAGGTATTCGTATTGTTACGATTGCTTACTGGCACGTCTATGTCTATATCCGACACAAACACGTCCTCCACCTCGGCGGTCTCCACGCGACTCACCTCGGTAGTCGGCTTGAAGTAGGTCTCCAACACGGGCACGGCTCCTTTCTGCACCGTCGTGCTCTTCATGGCGGTGAGGGTGGAGTTGGCTTGCTGCAGTCTATTGTTGTCGCCAAGCATACTGTAGCAATAAGCACGCGCCTTGGCGATGTTGGCGGCATAGGGGTTAGCCTCAAGCAGGTCTTCCAGGATTGGTGCTGCTGCCACGAAATACTTGCGCGCTGCCAAGCGCAGCTCCTCGCCGGCACTCTTCTTGCCTGCTGCTGACGCTTTCTTCACAAGCACCACACCTGCATTATAGTTGCAGAACGCCAAACCACATGCCACGTCTATGTCATTAGGATGCGTAGCGTAGAGGCGTGCATAAGCCTTTGCTGCATCCTCATACTTATGCTGACGCTGATACAGACGTGCCTGGTTGAGCCATAGGGTCTCATCATTAGGACGCACACGGAAGGCTTTGTCAAGAAAACGCTGCAGGTTCGCATCGTCCTTCATAATGCCTGCCGACTGCAAGCCTGTAGCTATAAGCGTCCAGTCGTCTGGATTCTCTACCAAAGCCTTCTGGGCTATATACATGGCGTCGGTGTAATTCTTCAAAGAATAGCACGAAAAAGCAAGATTTACGAAGGCCTCCTTACGATGCTGTGTGTCTGACGTAGAGAGGTATGCACGGTAATAGGAAATGGCATCGCGATAGTTTTTCTGATTGAAAAGCTTCGTAGCGACAAAGATAGTTATCAGCGGATAGTTCTCGCGATTAGTGATGTTCTCGTTTGAGAATGCGTAAATGAGCGATAGGTCGACGTATGCCTGAGCAAATCTCACCGTCTGACTTTGGTTGTTGCGCCCAGCATAGAAATAAACTGCATCCTCAAGATATGGGTAAAGGTTCAACAGCATCTTTTTGCAAGAGGCAAAATGCGACGATGTTGAGTCGATACTATTTATAAAGGTCTCACACTGTTTGTAAGCAGAATACAAGGCTTCGTACGATGCCACGCTCTCACCCTGCTGCTCACGCAAACGACGGAAGTCGTCATACGCTGACGTTACCGATTGGTTGTCATTTAAAATCGGGGGGGGTAATTTTGCGAATGTACTCTCGGCAAACAAGAAAAGTAATATTATCGCACAGTATCTAATCATGTTCTTTAGTTTTTGTTTAAGTCTTAGTCCAATTAGAACGTATGCAAATGTAGCAATAAAAAATAGAACTCGCAAGAAAAAACAACAAAACATGGGTGCATTTTCGCTTTTCCGCCCAATGCACCCATACTGACAAGCCCCTATGCCTACTGCAGCTGCCCAATAGTATTGCTGACGCGCTCCGCCGAGGTGTACATCAGCGTGCCCTCGTCGGCATCCTTCGCGCCCATGTACACGTCGGAGTTCATATACTCCATGCGGCTCTTCACCGGCACACGCGCCGAGAAGTGGAACTCACAAACGCCCGTGGTGTCGGCAATATGCTTGATGTTCGTCTCCGTAACACCGCAGCCAGCGAGGATAATGATGCGGTCGGCTGCCAATGCGTTCAGCTCTTTCAGCAGTGGCACGCCCTCGAGTGCTGTGGGCTGCTGACCCGAGGTAAGGACGCGGTCTACACCGAGCTCAACGAGCTGCTCAAGTGCGCGGCGCGGATCGTTGCAGCGGTCGAAGGCACGGTGAAAGGTGACGGACATGCCCTGGGCAGCCTCCACCAGCAGGCGGTTGGCTTCCATGTCGAGCGTTCCGTCGGCACACAGACAACCTATCACCACACCATCGACACCCAACGCCTTACACATCTTTATATCCTCCACCATGCGCTCCACTTCGAACGGAGTGTAGAGGAAATCGCCGCCACGCGGACGGATGATGACATGCAGGCGCGTAGTGGTGAGCACGCGGCGCGCCACCTTTATCTCACCATACGACGGCGTGGTGCCGCCCTCGGGGATGCCGGCACACAGTTCAACTCGGTCGGCACCGCCTTCCTGCGCTGCCAGACAACTCTCTACGCCGTTGGCGCAGACCTCAAATCTATATTTCTTTTCCATAATTATTCAATAGGAGGGTTAGCTTGGTTGGCGCAGCAGAGACTGCTGCACCCCCTTAGGAGGGTGCGTGGGGTGCTTAGGGCTGCGTGGGTATGGCAGGGATGCCATACCCTCCTAAGGATGCAAAAGTAATGCTAATGTTTCAATAAGCAAAGAGAAATGCGGAAATTGTGCTACGTTGCCAAATATTATTGCTAACTTTGTGCATTATATTAAATGATGTTGTTGTGGTGAGATGGTGACATTAGCAATGCAAATCTCACCATCACATCTCACCACCTCAACTCCTCAACACCTCAACATCACATCTCAACACCTCAACATCTCAACATCACAACATCTATAACAAACAAATCATTATGAACAAATCTTTTATTCTCTCGGCAGTTCTCTGCCTCTCGTCGCTCTTCGCTTCGGCAGAAGAAGCCCCCACTCCACGCAAGCAACTTGCACCGAAACCGCCAATGGGTTGGATGACATGGAACCTCTTTCAGGGAAACATCAACGAGCAGCTCATACGCGAGACAGCCGACGCTATGGTCGAAGGCGGATTTCGCGATGCCGGCTACGAATATATCTTCATCGACGACCTCTGGCAGGGCGGACGCGACCGACAGAACAACATCATTCCCGACCCTGAGAAGTTTCCGTCGGGCATAAAGGCACTCGCCGACTATGTTCACTCTAAGGGACTGAAGCTGGGCATCTACTCGGATGCGGCGCAGCTCACCTGCGGCGGATGGACAGCGAGTCTCGGTTTTGAGGAGCAGGACGCACGCACCTTCGCCTCATGGGGCATCGACTATCTGAAGTATGACTACTGCAACGCGCCTGAAGACAGCGCAACGGCACGCCAACGCTACCGCACAATGGCTGACGCACTGCAGAAGTCGGGCCGCGACATCGTGCTCGGCATCTGCGAATGGGGACAGCGCCAGTGTGAGGAGTGGTGCGAGGAAGTAGGCGGACAACTCTGGCGCACTTCGTACGACGTGCGCGACATGTGGAAGGACATTGTGAAGGAGGGTGGCATGGGCATTCTCGACATCGTGAACATCACAGCACCGCTCGCCAAGCACGCACGTCCGGGACAATGGCCCGACATGGACATGCTCGTGGTTGGTCTGCGCGGAACGGGCGGACCGTCGAGCGACCTCGGCGGTGTGGGCTGCACTCAGACCGAATACCAGACACAGATGAGCATGTGGTGTATGCTCTCGTCGGTGCTTGCCATGACCAACGACCTGCGCAACGTGTCTGACGACGACCGCCGCATACTGCTCAACAAGGAAGTCATCGCCATCAATCAGGATGCTCTCGGCAAGGCTGCGGAGCGCATCGTGAACGAGCCGACGCAGCAGGTGTTCGTGAAACCGCTCGCCGACGGTTCGCACGCCGTGGCTATCCTCAATCCGTCGGACGCAGCACAGCGCGTGAGCCTCAACTTCTCAACCGTCGGGCTCAACGGCAAGTACACCGTGCGCGACGTTTGGCAGCACCGCGACATAGCACAGCGTGCCAACAAATGGAATGGCACTGTGGCTGCACACGAGACAAAGGTTTTTGTGTTACGCTAACTGAAAGCCAAGAAAACAAAAGCGCACTAACCATAAGAAAACGGCAAAGTTACATAGCAGGGCTTTTGCTTGAAGAATGGCAAAAGCAGATAATGGGTCCTAAAAATTAGTACTACGGTTTTGAGACTAATTTTTAGGACCCATCCATATCTTCTTTATCGTATAACAACCTTACGGCTGCCCTTAATATAAATTCCCTTACTTGGTCTGAAGACTCTTTCACCTTGCAGGTTGTACAAATACTCTGTTTGGATAATATCGTCGGCAACACGTCCGATAGATGTTGTATTTGTCAGGAAATCCTTGTCTGTAAATACAAGTTCACCTCCCTCATAACACTTCAATATACGTGAACATATTCTAAAAGTAGGTATAGGAATTCTCGGAGCCAATCCATTGTCATCGTCACAGCCTATTCCTTCTACCCAATAAAAGCCATCTCCTATTTTTAATCGTTTACGACGCACGCCATAAGCTTCCACATAATCTACGTCTGTAACCACCTCGCCTAAACGAGTGGCAACATCGCCTTTTTTCAAATTGAAGTCTAAAATTAAAAGTATATTTTCGCCCTCAAAATCAAAATCATATTTTCTGAAAACCTGTCCGTTTTCTTCATAAGTCACAAAATAAGAGATTTTTTGCTCATTTTTAGGTACCGAATCAGTGTATTCCTTTTTGAGTTTCTTAAATATTCTACCTTCCTCTACAGACTCTCCACACACAGTTATCTTGTATGGCCACTTTCCGTCTGCGCCATCAGGCGAACCTTCTATTTCCAACATACAAAGCCATTCTTTACCATCTGTAAGCATTGGCTTATATTCTTGAGCGTATGCTATACTAACAAAAGCCCAAAGTACAAATACTAAGATTTTTTTCATACGTATTTGTTGTTATGTCATTTGAAATTTGAACACCATATATCCATTATTTTGTTTCGTTGAAATGGAACACGCCGTCTTCGGGCAGCGTGTACTCCGTCACTTCAAAGTCGAGTTCGGGAAGGGTTTCCTTCTCGGGCTTGAATGGTATTTTGGAGGTATGCACGCGTTCCACCTTCACGACGGCTACGCCTTGCGCAAGAATGCCGAGCTCCCGTGCAGCGCGATAAGAGAGGTCGATGATGCGTCCGCGTCCGTGCGGACCGCGGTCGGTGACACGCACGATTACTTGTTTGCCGTTGCGCTCGTTGGTGACGCGCAGCAGTGTGCCGAAGGGATAGGTGCGATGGGCGCAGGTGAGACTGTCGTGATGCAGGCGCTCACCACTACTTGTGCGCGAGCCCGTGGCACGTTTAGAATAGAACGAAGCCTTGCCTGTCTGCGTTTGAGCGCAGACAAAGGCAAGGCTTATTGTTGCAAGAATTACTAATATTGTATTTCTTTTTTTCACTTATAATTCAGATGTTTATGCTTCTGACTCTTGACATTATACTATGCCCTGAGCCATCATAGCGTTGGCAACCTTCATGAAGCCAGCGATGTTTGCACCGCGAACGTAGTCGATGTAGCCATCTGCACGCTTGCCGTACTTCACGCACTGCTCGTGGATAGAGTGCATGATGTAGTGCAACTTCTCGTCAACTTCCTTCTCGCTCCAGCTCAGACGTATAGAGTTTTGTGTCATCTCCAAGCCTGATGTAGCCACGCCACCAGCGTTGACTGCCTTACCAGGAGCGAAGAGCTGCTCGGCAGCTACGAACTTGTCTACAGCCTCAGCTGTGCAGCCCATGTTAGACACCTCAGCAACGCACAACGGCTTCTGAGCAAGAATCATGTCGGCATCAGCACCGTTGAGCTCGTTCTGTGTAGCGCATGTGAGGTAGATGTCTGCCTTAACCTCCCAAGGCTTCTTGCCTGCAACGAACTTAGAGCCTGGGAACTCGTCCTCGTAAGGCTGGCAGATATCGTTGCCTGAAGAGCGGAGCTCGAGCATGTAGTCGATCTTGTCGCCTGCGATGCCTGCTTCGTCGTAGATGTATCCGTCAGGACCAGAGATGGTGATAACCTTACCGCCGAGCTCTGTAGCCTTCTTCGCAGCACCCCAAGCCACGTTGCCGAAGCCAGAGATAGCGATTGTCTTGCCCTTGAGGTCGAGACCGCGTGTTGCGAGCATCTGCTGTACGAAGTAGAGTGCGCCGTAACCGGTAGCCTCCGGACGGATGCGTGAGCCGCCGAACTCCAAGCCCTTGCCTGTGAGCACGCCCTGATACTGATGTGTGAGCTTCTTATACATGCCGAAGAGATAGCCAATCTCTCTGCCGCCTACGCCGATATCGCCTGCTGGAACGTCCTCATCAGGACCGATGTGGCGATAGAGTTCGGTCATAAATGCCTGGCAGAAGCGCATTACCTCTGCGTCAGAACGACCGCGGATAGAGAAGTCGGAACCGCCCTTGCCACCGCCCATAGGCAATGTTGTAAGCGCATTCTTGAAGGTCTGCTCGAAGCCGAGGAACTTCAGGATAGAGAGGTTCACTGACGGGTGGAAGCGCAAGCCGCCTTTGTACGGACCAATGGCACCGTTGAACTGAACGCGATAGCCGATATTTACATGTACTTCGCCGTTGTCGTCTGTCCAAGGAACACGGAAAGTGATGATACGCTCCGGCTCTACAAGACGCTCGATAAGCTTTGCTTTCTCGAACTCTGGATGCTGGTTGTAAACGTCCTCAATTGAGATAAGAACTTCGCGTACTGCCTGCAAATACTCGGCTTCTCCCGGGTGCTTAGCCTCGAGATCATGCATGATTTTCTCTACGTTCATAGTATAAAAGGTTTTAGTTGATAATAGATTCTTTCGTTGTTTTTAAATATCGTCTTCAGCTGCACCGACGCTTATGGCGTTATGTAACTAAGACTGCGCAAATATAGATTTTTTCGGCGTACCGACCAAATAAAACCAAGAGTTTTTCTGCTTTTTCACTTTCTTTTAGATAGTAAAAGTTGTGTGTTCGCAAACAATAACCTCAGCGTTAACGCAGTAGTTGTTGATATTTTGTCATCGCTCACCGGACGCAACCTGATCGGACAGCGAACGCAATCTGATTGGGCGGCGAACGCAAACCGATTGGGCGGCGAACGCAAACCGATTGGATGGCAGACGCGAGCGGTGGCACGCTCCCACTACAAGCAACCGATATGCAGCCACTAAAGAGCCGAAAACTCCAACAAACACATTGCACGATACGATACCCATTTGTGTACATTTTGCTCATTTGAGCACAAACCGACTAACAAGTTGTAGGTATTTTGTATGTCATTTTGTAAGAAAGGCTGCCAAACCTTTTATTCCTAAATCTTAATAATGTATCTTTGCATAGAATTTCTTTTTTTACAATTCTTTGTACACATTATTATAACCAATTAAAAAATATGAGAAAAAAGTACACTTTATCAAGGATCGGGGCAGTTGCACTGTTAGCGAGCTACGCATTCGGTGGTGCAAATGCTCAGGTCAGAGCTACGCAGCAGTCTGCCCCAAGCATTAGCAACACAATTATGCGTGTGGCATCCGAGGATGGTCGGAAGCTTTGGGGCAATGTGCTCTTCGACAACAGGTGGGCCAGTGTCAGCCAAGACTATTACGCTTACGGATGGTATGAATTTATGGCTAAAGACCCCGTAAAGGTTAAGCAGCTATATGTTGAAGACTTCTTCCGTGCTACGGGCAGTGGAGCATGGATTGGCAACAATCTCTACTTCATCATGTATCAGAACTTCTGGGGTGTTGATATGATATACTATTATAAGTATAACACAGACACATGGGAGAAACTTGCAGAAAAGTCGATTGACAACAAGTCGTTCATAGCCAACGAAACGGCTATTGCGCCCGATGGTCAGACGGTATATGGCGACTTCCTCAATTCGGAAGGAAACGGCGACGAGCTTTGCATTGTCGACTACGAGAAGATGACGCGCACCAAGATTGGCGACTTGCGCCACTCGTATGTAGCAATGGGTGTGACCAAGCAGGGCGTGCTTTATGGTGTAGCTACCGACGGCAACCTCTACAAGATAGACACCAACACAGCAGCAGAGACCTATATAGGCTCAACGGGCAAGCAACTGAAGCTGAGCGATGGCAGCTTCTACTACCAGAGTGGTGAGATAGACCAAAAGACCAACACCTTCTATTGGGCCTGTGTAGAGGCCGACAAGAAGTCGACGCTCTACACTGTAGACCTCACCGACGCAAGTCTGTCGCTTGTTGGCGATTTCGAGGGTCAGAACATGATAACAATGCTCTCTATCCCGAAGCCTGCAGCCGAGGACGGAGCACCTGCCATTGCCGAAAACCTTACATTCGACTTCAAGAACGGCTCGCTCACGGGCGATGTTTGTTTTGATGTGCCCACAAAGACGTTCGCCGGCGACGAACTCAACGGCGATATCACCTATACCATCACCGACGGCACCGACACCCTTGCCGAGGGTAAAGCCGCAGCAGGCAGCAAGGTACGTCAGAGCGTGACGCTGAAAGACAATGGAAACGTGAACTTCATCATCACTCTTGCCAATGAAGCAGGACCGAGCCCACGCCTTCTTGGCAGCAAGTATGTCGGTATGGACAAGCCGAAATCGGCTCAGAACGTAACAACCACCATCGACCAGAACGGCAAGGTGAACGTCACATGGAGCGCACCTACAGAAGGACTCTACGGAGGTTATATGGGCGACATCAAATATAACATCGTGAGATACCCAGAAGGAAAGATTGTGCAGGAAGGCTACGCCGGCACATCCTATACAGAGATGCTTCCTTCCGATGCCGACAAGGCCGTATACGGCTATGGCATCACACCCGTCAACGGCGGAGTGAAGGGCGATGAGGTTGTGAGCAACTATGTGGCTTTCGGCAACGCCATCACGCCACCTTTCTATGGTACGTTTGACGATGCTTCGGAGATGGCACTCTACGAAATAATCGACGGCAACGGCGACGGTGTAACATGGGCTTGGGACGAGCCTAACTGGTCAAACGACAAGGACGCATGTGCAACTACTGCAAAATCGGAGAACGCAGATGCCGACGAGTGGCTTATACTGCCGGCTCTGAAGGTGAAAGCAGGTAGCGTATACAATTTATCGTTCCGTGTCAAGGGCACCTCAAAATGGTATCCGCAGAAGTTTGAGGTGAAGTATGGCAAAAGCGCAACAGCTGCCGGCATGACAGAGACACTGCTTGCCGAGGAGACTATAGAGCTTTCCGACTATGAGGTGCGCAAAGCCACCTTCACGCCCACAGAAGACGAGGAGTTGTATATCGGCTTCCACGACATCAGCAGCAAGGGACAGCAAGGTCTGAAAATCGACGATATCACTATTGGCGAGGGCATCTCGCTAAACGCCCCCGACAGCGTTAGCAATCTTTCTGTTGTAGCCGCTGAGAAGGGAGCACTGCAAGCCACTCTCTCATTCAAGGCACCAGAAAAGAATTACAGCGGCAGCAAGCTCGAGAATATAACCAAGTTCCTCATCCGCCGTTCGGGCAAGGTAGTGGCAGAGGCACCGTCAGCCGAACCTGGTGCGATAGTGACATTCACTGACAACACCGCAACAAACGGCATCAATATCTATAGTGTGGCAGCAGTGAACGAGCAGGGTGCGGGCTTCTACTGTAAGCCGGTAGCTATATATGTAGGACAGACATCGCCGCTGGAGCCCGACAATCGTCGCACAGCCGAGCATCCCGACAAGGTGACATTCACATGGGAGGAGTCGAATGTCGGCAATTACGACGGATATGTTGACCTCTCAGACGTGACCTATGTCATTGCAGAGCGTGGCGGTTCCGACTATTACCCCACCTACACTGAAGTGGCATCGGTTAAGGGTCAAACGACAATAGACATACCAATGGTTACGAACACCGGCGCACAGGTTCTTAAAACGCTCTGGATTTCGGCGAAAAACGATTACGGACAGAGCTCATACAAGGCGTTGCCTTCAATCATGCTCGGCAAGCCCTACGACCTTCCGTTCTCAGAGAGCGTGGCTAAGAATCTCCTGCACGGACGTTTGTGGACCACGTACGGCACGGGCAAGTCAGATTTCTGGACCATTGACGAAAAATATCCCGACTGTGTTGACAACGATGGCGGAGCCTTCCACATGATTTCGGAGGCCGATACAGACTGGGCTTATCTCGGAACCGGAAAGATAGCACTCGCCGGCGCTGCCGAACCGAAACTCATCTTCTATCACAAGGCAGAAACCGGTAGCAATGCCAAGATAAAGATTGAAGTAGAGTTGCCCGATGGTACGACCGAAGAGGTAGCAAATATTGACGCAGCCAAGGACGAAGGAAAGTGGACCGCTTCTGCCGTTTCGCTTGCCGACTATGTAGATAAGGATTTCGTGTCTGTCAACTTTGTGGCGCAAGCCAACACCGGCAATGTAGTGTACGTCGACCGTATGTTCATACGCGATACATACACCTACGATTTGAGTGCAGAGATAGAAGCTCCGGAGACAGCAAGAAAGGGCGACACGGAGAATGTGAAGGTCACGGTGAACAACTTCGGCTCGAAGGATGCGCGCGGCTATAAGGTAGAGCTATATGCCAACAACAAACTTATTGCCTCTGAGACACCTGCCGAACCGTTGAAGGCATACTATTTCAAGACATTCAATTTTGAGTATCCTATCAGCATCCTTGAGGACAAGGAGGGTATAGAGCTAAAGGCCGTCGTGGTATACAGCAACGACCTGAACACCGACGACAATGAGGTATCAGCATCCACTAAGTTTGAGATATCAACCAAGCCGCACCCCGACTCGGCTACATTCACAAAGACAGAGAACGGAGTGGAGGTAGCATGGACAGCGGTTGATTCCGAATCGAAGACTGCAACAGAGAGTTTCGAGTCGTACACGTCATGGAGCACCGATTTGTTTGGCGACTGGAAGTCGGTGGCAAACAATGCGGGAACGACGGGCGGTCCGTTCAATATGAAGTATCCGTCACAGGGCACTTCGTTTGCATTCACCCTTGCCGACCCACTCGACAGATGGCTCTCTAAAGAGCAACTCGAGCAGGTTCCGGGCTTCAAGGCACACACCGGCAGTAAGTATCTTGCCGCTTTCCACCGTGCCGACAATGGAGGCAATGACATGACGCAGAACAACTGGCTCTTCTCGCCCGAATTGTCTGGCGAGCAGCAGACAATATCGTTCTGGGTGAAAAACGAGAACGATACCGACCAGAAGATTAATTATCCGGAGACCTTCGACGTGCTCTACTCTACTACAGACAGCAAGCAGGCTTCGTTCACAAAGATTGGTGAGACGCACACTACATCGAAGGGCGAATGGGAGGAAGTAAGCGTAGAGTTGCCAGCAGGCAGCAAGTATTTTGCCATCAACCATAATACAGTGGCAGCTAACTCTTTCGTATTCATGATTGACGACATTACTTACACCTACGGTCCGGGTACTGTGATACTGTATCGCATATATCGTGATGGAACCCTTGTGGGCACAGTACCATCAGACCAGACAACGTTTGTTGACAAAACGGCGGATAGCAACACTAAATACGTCTACGGTGTAACAGCGGTTTATTTCGACGGCGAGTCGGAGGCTACCATTGCTACAGACACCACAAACGGCATCAACGGCGTATCCAAAGCCGAGAAGACTTTCGATGTGTATACCATCGACGGCATACGCGTTGCTACAAACGTAAGCAACTTCGCAACAATGAAGAAGGGAGTGTACATCGTAAACGGTAAGAAAGTTATAGTTAAGTAGACAAGTAGACGATATGAGCATTAACAAAAGATACACATTCGTTCCTCTTGCCCTCATGTTTCTTGTAGCCGGCGCTTCTGCAGCGCCGCGCTCCAAGACACAGATGAAAGCCGTGGCAACAAAGCTATTAGGTAGCGCAAAAATGAGGGCTGCGGCAAGAGGATCGTTCTCAATCGACACAAAAGCAATAAAGGAGCTGAAAGTGTCAGAGGGCTATGTGGTATATGGTTCTGAAGGCAATGGGTTTGCGGTTATAGCAACCGACGACACTTCACCAGCCATATTAGGATATAGCGACACGAAGTTCGAGCCGAAGTCAACCAACCCCAACTTTGAGTGGTGGCTTTCTATGGTGAACGAGGCGGTGGTCTCACGCGCAAAGGCATCTAAAGTGGCTCTTGTGAACAAGATGCCGAGTGGGTATGGCTATGCCGAGTCGGTAGCAACTCTTTGCGAGACTCGCTGGGGACAGAACAAGCCATACAACAACCTCTGCCCTACTGCCACCAACGGCACACGCACACTGACGGGATGCGCCGCTACGTCGACAGCTCAGGTGCTTCGCTATCATCGTGCACCGGAGCATGGCATCGGCAGCCGCACCATCTACTATCCTGCCAACAATATGTCGGGCACAAAGATAAGTGCAGACTTCGAAAAGAGCAAGTACGACTGGAACGCAATGCTCGAGACCTACGATTCTAAGTACTCCTTAGAAGAAGGCGACGCCGTGGCACTCATAATGCACGATCTGGGTGTGGCAGTTGGTATGGAGTATGGCAGCGAAGCCGATGGTGGTAGCGGTGCCCTGCACGAGAATGTGGCTAAAGGCTTGCAACGCTACTATGGCATTGAGGATGCCAAATACATCGTGAGGAAGGATTATTCTGACAATGAGTGGATGCGCATCATTTACGAACAGATTAACAATAAGCAGCCTCTCGTGTATGGCGGATTCGATAAGTCAATGGGTGGCCACTCATTCGTTCTCGACGGATATGACGCAGAAGGCAAGGTGCATGTCAACTGGGGATGGGATGGCAACTACGACGGCTATTACGATATAAACATCCTCGACCCACAGGCATACAAATTCTCAAGCAATCAAGAAGCTGTGATAAACATCACGCCAGACAAGACATCATCAACCTTAAAGGGCAGCATTGCTCTTGAAGCCGCAGGAACGCTTGCTGCACAAATAGAGGCCGACAAGTTTTACAACTACGACACGCTAACAGTGAGTGGAAACATCAACGCTGCCGACCTGCGCACGCTGCGTAGCATGGCAGGACGTGACGCTGAAGGCAACCGCACCCGCGGACATCTGCGCGTTCTCGACCTTAGTGAAGCTCGTATCGTTGCCGGCTCCGACTATTACATGATGGAAAACGGCAAGAAGCTTATTGTAGAAAGAGATGCAAGTCTGCCCGACAAGGTGTTCTCAAAGACGCGATTGGAGAAGATTGTGTTCCCAAAGACCGGCATCAGCAGTTTTGGCAAGGGAGTATGGGCATATGCGAGCAAGCTAAAGGAAGTGGTGCTGACGGCCTCTGCTAATGCCAACTTTCTATACGAAGACGGGATAGTGTACAATAGCGACAAGACTACTCTTATTGCCGCCTTACCATTTCAGCCGAATGGTGTGGATATAAAGCATGGGGTTATCGATGTTGCCGACTATGCTTTTGCGGGTTGTAACCTTATGCCACGTGTTTCGCTCAGTAGCGATGTAAAGACGATAGGTAAGGAAGCATTTGCCAACTGCTGGTCTCTTACAGAGTTCAAAGTCTTCTCTAAGAATATACCGCAGTTAAATGGCACTAACGTTTTCAAAGGAGCCAACGTTGAGAGTTGCCTACTCACGGTGCGTGCCGGCTCAAAGATGCGTTTCCTGAACACTGCACAATGGAACGACTTTGCTAACATTGTTGAGTTTGGCACTACGATTAAGGCTCGTAATCAGGCTCGCGAATATGGCGACGAAAATCCAAAACTCACCTTCACCATTATTGGTGACAAGGTAGAAGGCAAGCCCGTGCTCAGCTGCGAGGCTACTACAGAGAGTAAGTGTGGTCGCTACACTATTCATATAGAGCCGGGAACTATCACTGATGAGGCGGTTGATTTTGAAGACGGCTATCTCGTTGTGACACAAGCTCCGCTTTACGTAACCGTTGAGGACGCTACTCGTGAGACTGGTATGGAGAACCCCGTGTTCAACATCACCTATGACGGATTTAAGCATGAAGAGACGGCAGACGTACTGACTACTAAGCCGGTTGCTTCGTGCATAGCAGATGCCACATCGCAAGCCGGTAAGTACGAAATCATAGTAAGTGGTGGCGAGGCAGACAACTACGAGTTGTTTTACAACAATGGTTGGCTAACGGTAACTCCGTCTACGGCTATCAACGGTAGCAGAGTAACGGAGGAAACGACCTTCAATGTGTACACTTTAGAAGGTGTTTGCGTAAAACACAATGCAAAGAACCTTGATGGTCTTGCAAGTGGTGTATACGTTGTAAGAGGAAAGAAGATTGTTAAGTAGATTACAAAAAGCGAAGCGCCCTGCGTCCGGTTTTGCCGAACGCAGGGCGCTTTCGTATATTTCTTTAGAAAACCTTGAAAAGCTTTCCGTTACAGATTACCAAATCTGTGCGCGCTTCTTCTGTGGCACGAAGAGCTTGTCCGACTTCTTCACGTTGAACGCCTTGTACCAAGCGTCGATCTGCGGAAGAGCAGCATTCACACGAGCCTCTGCCGGTGAGTGTGGGTCGGTCTTTATCTGACGGTCGATGAACTCCGGACGAGCGTTGCCTGCCCATACTGTAGCCCATGAGAGGAAGAAGCGCTGCTCGGGTGTGAAGCCGTCGATAGGCTTGTTGAGAGCCGGGTTCTCCTTGAGCACATTCTGCAGAGCGCGGAACGAGATGTTCAGTCCGCCGTTGTCACCGATGTTCTCGCCGAGGGTGAGCTTGCCGTTGATTTTCTTGCCGGGCAGAGCCTCGATAGAACTGAAGTAGTCGACGAGCACTTTTGTGCGAGCCTCGAAGTTCTTCTTGTCCGCGGCTGTCCACCAGTCGTTCTGGTTGCCGTACTTGTCGAACTGCGAGCCCTGGTCGTCAAAGCCGTGCGACATCTCGTGACCGATTACGCCGCCGATACCGCCGTAGTTCACAGCCTCATCAACGTTCGGGTCGAAGAACGGCGGCTGGAGGATGGCTGCAGGGAAGCAGATCTCGTTGGTGGTCGGGTTATAGTAAGCGTTGACGGTCTGCGGAGTCATTTGCCACTCTGCCTTGTCCACTGGCTTGTTCACCTTGCGCGAGATGTAGTCCTGCGAGAGGAAGGCGCGGATGTTCTGCATATTCTCGAAGAGCGAGAGCTGCTCGTCGACGTGCAGGTTGGTGTAGTCCTTCCATGTGTCGGGGTAACCCACCTTCACGATGAAGTTGGCGAGCTTGTCCTGAGCCTGCGCCTTTGTAGCCGGTGACATCCATGTAGCCTCGTCGATGCGCTGCGAGAGAGCCTTCTGCAGGTTGCGCACGAGCTGAAGCATCTGCTGCTTCGACGACTCGGGGAAGTACTTCTCTACGTAGAGCTTGCCGATAGCCTCGCCGAGCACGCCGCTCACGAGAGCTGTGGCACGCTTCCAGCGCGGACGGTCCTGCTGTACGCCCGACATCACCTTGCCCAGTTCGAACTCTACGGCGCGGAAGTTGTCGTCGAGGTAGCCGGCTGCCGAGCTGATGGCGTGCGACTCAGCGTATGCCTTCAGGTCGTCGAGCGACTCCTCTGCCAGTATCTTCTCCACCTCATGGATAGGCTCAAGCTGACCCACGTCGATATGCGAGAACGGAGGGAAGCCCTGTGCGAGGAAGAAGTTGCCCCAGTCGATGCCCGGGAAGTCTTTCACGAGGGCGTTGTATGTCATCTTGTGGTAGTTGGCCTGCACGTCGCGCAGCTCCACCTGTCCCTTACTTGCCTTAGCGATGCGTGTCTCGATGCGCATTGTAGCGTCCGCCTTGCGCTGAGCAGTAGCCTCGTCGTTGCCTGCGAGCACAAGCATCTTCTTGAGGTATTCGGCATAAGCCTTGCGCACTGCAACCACCTGAGCGTCGTCAGAGAGGTAGTAGTCGCGCTCGCCGAGTCCGAGTCCGCCCTGACCGATGCCTACGAGGTTGTTGGCAGCGTCCTTCATGTCGGCACCTACGCCGGCTCCGAACATAAGGCAGTCGAGTCCGCGTGCGTCGAGCTGCGCTGTCACAAGCTGGTACTCGCGACGGTCGGCGATGTCGTTGATCTTCTTCAGAAGCGGCTTCAGCGGTTCTGCGCCCTCGCGGTTGCGGCGCACGCTGTCCATGGCGAGGTTGTAGAGCGAACCTATCTTCTGTCCGAGTGTGCCCTTAGGCTGCGGCTTAGAAGAGTACTCCTCGATAAGGGCGAGGATGCGCTTCTGGTTCATCTCGTCGAGGTCGGTGAACGAACCGTTGCGTGCGTGTTCTGCGTCGAGCGGATGCGCCTTGCGCCAGCCACCGATAGCATACTCATAGAAGTCGTTTCCGGGCTTCGCCGCCGTGTTCATGTTGGCGAGGTCGATGCCCTTTGAGGTCTGCGCGCTTGCCGACATTGTAGCCAGCAGCGAACAAGCGAGGATGATTGATTTTACTTTCATATACTATAATGTTTATTAATATTCTCACTAAGGGGGGCTTTCAGGGGGTGCACTTGTCTCAAGTGCACCAACATAGAAGTTGGTCTTCAGAAACAACATCTGCAAATATGTTGGTGCACTTGAGACAAGTGCACCCCCTGACGACACCCCCTAATGGATACAAAAGTAAGTATTTTGTGAGAAATAACATATACTTGTTAGTAATCGTTAACCATTGCACAAACGTTTACCTTGGCGTTTGGAAGAAAAACATACATAACTTTGCACAAAAACACACAAATGTTTAATTTTGCAACATCAATAAATGAAATCTAATAACGACTAAACAATACTATGCAAATTACTTTTAATATCCAGTACAAGACAGTATTCGGCGAAGAGCTGCTGCTGAACATCGCCAGCGGAGAGGCTGGCGACCGCACCGTAGCAATGTCTACCGCTGACGGTTTGACTTGGACATGCCAGATAGAGGCGAAGAAAAGCGACAAGCGTGTGGACTATTTCTACAGCGTGCGCAACTGCTGTGGCATAAAGTGCAGCGAGTGGAAGACAGTCACTCATCGTCTCGACCTCAACACAAAAGCTTCGCAGCACATCATCGTTGAGGACCGCTGGCACGAGATACCATGCGACACATATCTATATAGCTCGGCTTTCACCGACTGCGTGAACCGCCGCGCCGAGGGTAGCGTGAAGCCACTGGCATACGACAAGGCACTGAGCCTCGTGGTGCGCGCTCCGCAGCTACATTCGGGCGCACGTCTCGCCCTCACGGGCAAAGGCGCAGTCTTAGGCAACTGGGACTTGAAAAAGGCTCTGCACATGACCGAGCACAACCACAACGAATGGATTGTGGACATCGACGGCGACGCACTCGATGCAAACGATAAAGAAGTAGGTTTAGGTAACAATAATAAGATTTGTAGTAAGTTAGTTCACGAACTGGAATTCAAGTTCGTGGCGTTCAGCGACAAAGGCGATGAGATGTGGGAGACGTGCGAGAACCGCACACTCACTCTCAAGCCTTTGGAGCAGAACGAAGTGCGCGTAGTGGCACTCGACCAGTCGTTCTACGCGCTATGCGACGAGAAGGTAGCGGGCACACTCGTCCCCGTCTTCTCACTCCGCTCCGAAGGCAGTTTCGGCGTGGGCGACTTCGGCGACCTTAAACTGATGATCGACTGGGTGGCTAAGACCCATCAGCGCCTCCTGCAGGTGCTGCCTATCAACGACTCTACATCCACACACACGTGGACCGATTCATATCCCTATTCATGTATATCAATCTTCGCTCTGCATCCGCAGTATGCCGACCTGCGCCAGCTGCCCGCATTGAGCGACAAGCTGGAGGCAGACCGCTTCGAGGTGCTGCGCGAGGAGCTGAACGCCCTGCCGCAGATCGACTACGAGCGCGTGAACAACGCCAAGCTCAAGTATCTCCGTCTGCTGTTCGAGCAGGAAGGCAAGAAGGTGCTTGCGTCTAAGGAGTTCAAGGCGTTCTTCGCCGACTGCGAGCACTGGCTCGTGCCTTACGCCTACTACTGCTATCTGCGCGACCTCTACGGCACGTGTGTCTTCTCGGAGTGGGCCGACCACAAGCAGTGGAACGAGACAGACCGTAAGGCACTCAGCAATCCGAAGAGCGAACTATATAATAAGGTGGCGTACTACTACTACATGCAGTTCGTGCTCGACCAGCAGATGCGCTCAGCTCACGAGTATGCCCGCGCTCGCGGCGTCATCCTCAAGGGCGACATTCCTATCGGCGTGAACCGCAACGGCTGCGACGTATGGCACGAACCCGAATACTTCCACCTCGACTCGCAGGCGGGCGCTCCGCCAGACGCTTTCTCGGTGAACGGACAGAACTGGGGTTTCCCTACGTACAACTGGGACCGCATGATTGCAGACGGATGCCAGTGGTGGGTGCGCCGCTTCCAGAACATGGCGAAGTACTTCGACGCTTACCGCATCGACCACGTGCTCGGCTTCTTCCGTATATGGGCGATACCTACCGACTGTGTAGGCGGACTGCTCGGACAGTTCCAGCCGGCGCTTGCCATGACGCGCGACGAGATACAGAGCTACGGTCTCAACTTCCAGGAGCATCTGTTCACAACGCCGTTCATAGCCCACTGGGTGGTGGAGCGCGTGTTCCGCGAACACACCGAGGAGGTTATCCAGACTTATCTCAACCACGAGCACGACGACATCTACTCGCTCAAGCCCGAATACGACACGGAGCGCAAGATTGAGGCAGCGTTCGAGGGCAAGACAACGGAAAAGGACGTATGGCTGCGCGACGGACTCTACGCGCTGGTTGACGATGTGCTCTTCGTGCGCGACAGCAAGAACCCCAACCTCTTCCATCCGCGCATCACGGCGCAGCTCAACTTCATGTACGAGGCACTGTGGGACGGCGACAAGGCTGCGTTCAACCGCCTGTACAACGACTACTATTATCGCCGCAACAACAACTTCTGGTATGGCGAGGCGATGAAGAAGCTGCCGATGTTAGTGCAAGCCACCCGTATGCTTGTGTGCGCAGAGGACTTGGGCATGGTGCCCGACTGCGTGCAGTGGGTTATGAAGGAGCTGCGCATACTGAGCCTCGAACTGCAGTCGATGCCGAAGGACTCGAGCGTTAAGTTCGGCTATCTCTCGCGCAATCCGTACCGCTCCGTCTGCACTCTCTCCACACACGACATGCCTACGCTGCGCCAGTGGTGGGACGAAGACTGGGCACGCACGCAGGAGTTCTACAACTCTATGCTCTACCGTGGCGGTGCCGCACCGCATCCGCTGCCAGGCTGGCTCGCTCGCGACATCGTGTCGCAGCAGCTCACCTCGCCCTCGATGCTCTGCATACTCTCGCTGCAGGACTGGTTCGCCATCGACGAGCGCATACGCCTTGCAGATGCCGATGCCGAGCGCATCAACATCCCCGCTAACCCAAAGCACTACTGGCGCTATCGTATGCACATGAACATCGAGCAGCTCCTCGCCGACCGCGACTACAACGAGCAGGTGAAGGAACTGATTGACGAAGCAGGAAGAAAGTAATTATAGGAGGGTATGGCATCCCTGCTATACCCTCCTACAGATACTCCAACTTCTTTTTTTAACGGCTTCTGACCTCCTATAAACCGACCATAACGAATTATAAGCAAAAGAAACAAATATGACCCTAAAGACCCTTCTCCTTTCCTTCCTTACCTCCTGCACGGCGCACAGTGCCGTAGCACAGACGTTGGGCGGAGTGGAGTATTCGCCCAAGGCGACGACATTCCATATCACTACGTCGCCCGACGTAAAGAAAGTGAACGTACTGCTGTCGGACACAGACAGCGACACCCCCACAGAGCAGCTCACAAAGCAGATGAAGCGTGTGGGCGCAGGCAAGTGGAAGCTCACCGTGAAGAGCGACCTCAAAGGCAAGTACTACCTCTTCAGCGTGTACAACAGCGCACAGCCCGACAACACACCCGGCATCTTCGCCAAGGCGGTGGGCGTGAACGGCAAGCGCGGCGCCATCGTCGACCTGCGCGACACCGACCCTGAGGGCTGGGCTGACGACGTGCGTCCGACACTCAACAACCCGTGCGACCTCGTCATCTACGAGATGCACCACCGCGACTTCTCCGTCGACCTCTCGTCGGGACTGAAGCACAAGGGCAAATATCTCGCGCTCACCGAGCCGAAGGCTATCGAGCACCTGCAGCGTCTCGGCGTGAACGCCGTACACATTCTGCCGTCGTTCGACTACGCTTCTGTGGATGAGTCGAAGCCCGACGTGCCACAGTACAACTGGGGCTACGACCCGCTCAACTACAACGTGCCCGAAGGCTCCTACTCTACCGACGCGGCTACGCCTACAACACGCATACGCGAGTTCAAGCAGATGGTGCAGGCACTGCACCGGGCAGGCATCCGCGTCATCCTCGACGTGGTGTACAACCACACGTTCGACATCAACGGCTCCAACTTCCAGAAGACTTATCCCGACTATTTCTATCGTAAGACCGCTGAGGGCAAGTATTCGGACGGCTCGGGCTGCGGCAACGAGACGGCGAGCGAGAAACCGCTCATGCGCGAGTTTATGAAAGAGAGCGTGGAGTACTGGATAAAGGAATATCACATCGACGGCTTCCGCTTCGACCTCATGGGCGTTCACGACATCGAGACGATGAACGAGATACGTGCTATGGTAGACCAGATCGACCCGTCGATATACATCTATGGTGAAGGCTGGAGCGCAGGTTCTTGCGCCTATCCGCAGGAGAAACTCGCCATGAAAGCCAACACCAAACAGCTCAACGGCATCGGTGCGTTCTGCGACGATATGCGCGACGCGCTGCGCGGTCCGTTCTCCGATGACCATAAGGGCGGCTTCCTCATCGGCGAGCCTGACCAAGAGGAAAGCATAAAGTTCGGCATCGTGGGTGCCATTGCGCATCCGCAGATAGATATGACGAAGGTGAACTACTCGCGTGAGGCGTGGACAAACGAGCCGTCGCAGATGGTGGCTTACGTGAGTTGCCACGACGACATGTGCCTGACAGACCGCCTGCGCGCTACGGTGCCGTACATCACCGACGACGAGCTGATACGCCTCGACCTGCTCGCACAGACCGCTGTGCTCACATCGCAGGGCGTGCCGTTCATCCTCTCGGGCGAGGAGATGCTGCGCGACAAGAAGAGCGTGCACAACTCATATCGCTCGCCCGACTCCATCAATCGCCTCGACTGGAACAACCTGAAGCGCTATCCGCAGGTGTTCGACTACTACGCCGGTCTCATCGCGCTGCGCAAGGCGCATCCTGCGTTCCGCATGGGCAAGGCGGAGGAGGTGCGCAAGCATCTCGAGTTTGTCGACGCTCCGAAGGGCGTGGTGGCGTTCCGACTGAAGGACAATGCCGGCGGCGACGCATGGAGAAACATCTACGTGGTGCTCAACTCGCAGAAGACTCCGCAGAACGTGAAGGTGGCTGAGGGCAGCTACACCACGGTGGTGGCAAACGGCAAGGTGAACGCCGACGGGCTCGGACTCATCAGCGGCACGACTCTCACGGTTGCTCCGCAGTCAGCATTGATAGTACACGACTAATAACATTATAATTTATGAATATCAAACACATACTACGTAAGAGGGTGATACTTCTACTCGCCCTCTTCTTTTCTTCGACTATTGCTATGAACGCAGCACAGAAGATTGACCGCATTGAGCCTACAAACTGGTTCGTAGGCATGAAGAACCCACAAGTGCAGCTGATGGTGTACGGCAAGGACGTGCGCACGGCTGAGGTGTCGACCGACTATCCGGGCGTACGCATCGACTCGCTCGTACGTCTCGACTCGCCCAACTATCTGTTAGTTTACCTGAACGTAGGGGATGCCCAGCCGGGCACGATGAACCTGCTGTTCCGCGCCGGCAAGAGCAAGACGAGCGTGAAGTACGAGCTGAAGGCTCGCGACATGAAGGGCGAGGAGCGCATGGGCTTCACCAACGCCGACGTGCTCTACATGCTCATGCCCGACCGCTTTGCATCGAGCGGAAAGTATCTCAACGTGAAGGGACTGAACGCTTACAGCGTGAACCGCAAGGAGCCGTCGCTGCGTCATGGCGGCGACCTCGAAGGCATACGCCAGCACCTCGACTACTTCAACGAGCTGGGCGTAACGGCATTGTGGTTCACACCGGTGCTTGAGAACAACTCGCCCGACCACGGCAAGAGCAGCACGTATCACGGATACGCTACGACCGACTACTACCGCGTAGACCCGCGCTTCGGCACAAACGACGACTACCGACAGCTTGTTTCCGATGCACATAAGAAGGGACTGAAGGTGGTGATGGACATGATTTTCAACCACTGCGGTTTCGAGCATCCGTGGGTGAAGGACATGCCGACAAAGGACTGGTTCAACACGCCCGAATGGCTTGCTCCTGAAAATCAGGCGAAGGCTGTGAAGACGAAGACCGTGGACGGCGACCAGATGACTAACGACAAATACTTGCAGACAAGCTACAAGCTGACACCAGTGCTCGACCCGTATGCGTCGAAGGTAGACCTGCGCGAGACGGTGGACGGCTGGTTCGTACCCTCAATGCCCGACCTCAACCAGCGCAACGAGCACGTGATGACTTACCTCATACAGAACTCCGAGTGGTGGATTGAGACTGTTGGCATCGACGGCATACGCATGGACACTTATCCGTATGCCGACCGTAAGGGCATGGCACACTGGATGGAGGTGCTGAACACGGAGTATCCCAACTTCAACACCGTGGGCGAGACGTGGGTGACGGAGCCTGCATACACCGCAGCATGGCAGAAGGACTCGCCGCTGGCTGAAGTGAACTCGAACCTGAAAACGGTTATGGACTTCGCATTCTTCGACCGTCTTAACCAAGCGAAGAACGAGGAGACCGACGACTGGTGGAAAGGATTCAACCGCATATACAACTCGCTCTGCTACGACTATCTGTACGTAGACCCGTCGCACGTGATGGCGTTCATCGAGAACCACGACACCGACCGCTTCCTCGGCGAGGGTCAGGACACGCTGGCGCTGAAGCAGGCACTGGCTCTGCTGCTCACCGTCAACCGTATTCCGCAGCTCTACTACGGCACCGAGATACTGATGAACGGCACGAAGAGCACTACCGACGGACATGTGCGCCGCGACTTCCCCGGAGGCTTCGCCGGCGACACACGCAACGCCTTCAACAAGGCGGAGCGCACGAAGGAGGAGCAGGCTATGTTCAGCTTCACAAGCCGTCTGCTCCACTGGCGACAGAACAACGAAGTGATAACGAAGGGCAAGCAGACGCAGTTCATACCGTTCAAGGGCGTGTACGTGGTGGCACGCACGCTCGGCAACAAGGCGGTGATGACAGTACTCAACGGCACATCAAAGACGGCTACAATGTCCGTAGCACGCTACGCAGAGATAATCGGCAACCGCACGGAGGCTACAAACGTGCTCACGGGCAGAAAGATAGACCTCACGAAAGACGTGAAACTGCAGCCGAAGGGCGTACTCGTACTTAGTCTGTAGCCATCCGCGTCGACCGATGCGGACATCTGCACCGACCGATGCGGACGTCTGCGCCGACCGATGCGGACATCTGCGTCGACCGATGCGGACATCCGCGCCGACCGATGCGCACGTCTGCGCCGACCGATGCGCACGTCTGCGTCGGTCGGTGCGTATCGTTTTAACCCAAGACAAGAGTCGTCATACCTTGCCCTGATAGAAAACAAAATACCAAACAATAACAATCAAAACCAAACCTAACATGAACAGATTTCTAAAATCAATGGCAGCCATCGCATGTGGCATGGGCTTCCTGCCCCTCAACGCCTCCGCACAGGGCTGGCCATCACAATACCAAGGAGTGATGCTCCAGGGCTTCTACTGGGACAGTTTCGACGCATCGCAGTGGACAAAATTAGAGAGTCAGGCTGACGAGCTGGCACCTTACTTCAAACTCGTATGGGTGCCGCAGAGCGCATACTGCGGCGGAAAGTCGATGGGCTACAACGACCTCTACTGGTTTACAAACTACAACTCGTCGTTCGGCACAGAGCAGGAGTTGCGCTCCATGATCAGCACGTTCAAGCAAAAGGGCATCGGCACAATAGCCGATGTCGTAATCAACCACCGCGGAACCGTCAAGAACTGGTTCGACTTCCCCGAGGAGACGTACAAGGGCAAGACGTACAAGATGACCTCTACCGACGTGTGCGCCGGCGACGACAAGGGCAAGGCTGCGGAGGAGGCGAAGAAGCAGGGCGTGAGCCTCAGCGCCAACTACGACACGGGCGAGGACTGGGACGGTATGCGCGACCTCGACCATAACTCTGCCAACGTGCAGAACTGCGTGAAGGCATATCTCGACCTGCTGCTCAACGACTTAGGATACGCAGGTGTGCGCTACGACATGACAAAGGGCTATGCCGGCAAATTCACGGGCATATACAACAAGGCGGCAAACCCAACCTACTCCGTCGGCGAATACTTCGACGGCAACAAGACGAATGTCACCAACTGGCTGAACGCTACGAAGGTGGACGGCAAGGTGATGTCGGCAGCGTTCGACTTCCCCATACGCTACTCGGTGCGCGACGCAGCGAACAACGGCAACTGGTCGAAGCTGGCAAACGGCGGACTGGCTACCGACGTGGTGTACAAGCGCTACGCCGTGACGTTCATCGAGAACCACGACACCGAGAAGCGTAGCGATGCTGCGCAGGATCCGATACGCAAAGACACGCTGGCGGCTAACGCCTATCTGCTCGCCATGCCGGGCACACCGTGCGTGTTCTACAAACACTGGACCGACTGCAAGCAGGACATAAAGAATATGATACTGGTGCGCAACATTGCTGGCATACACAACGAGAGCAACTGGTCGTGCACGGAGAACTCTGCATCGCGCTACGTTGTGACAACAACGGGTGCGAACATGAGACTGCGCGCTGCGGTGGGCACCACTGCCAACGCATACACACCAACCGATGACGGATGGGCGCTGGCTGCCGAGGGATACCACTGGCGCTACTTCCTGCCTACATCTGCCGAGACGGTGTTCCCGTCGCTGCCGTCGGGCGAATACCATAACGCGCCGACCGTAACGCTACGCGCTATATCAGCCAACAAGAATGCCCAAATTGTATATACGTTGGACGGCTCCAACCCAACAGCATCGGGCACAAAAGTGGCTAACGGCACTAAGGTTACGCTCCCCAACGGCAAGTACACGCTGAAGGCGGCATTGCTCGTGAACGGCAAGGTGGGCACTATCGTGACACGCACATACGACGTGCGCAAGTTTGAAGCATACACGTTCTCCGTGTATGTGAACACCGAGAACGTGGGCTGGAAGAACTGCTACTTCTGGACATGGGGCGGCGACGACACACACGCACCGGCTAACAGCAAATGGCCTGGCGACAACGTGACGACACTGACGGAGAAGAACGGTAAGAAATGGTACAGCAAGCAGTTCAAGATAAACACACCGACCGACTACGTGAACTTCGTGTTCGCAAAAGAGAGTTCGGTGCAGACGGCAGACGTATCGGGCATCACAACCGATGCTTACTTCGAGATACAGAACTCGAAGGACTCGCAGGGACACTATCTCGTGAAGAACGTGACAGCCGACCAGCCTACAGCCATCGCGGACATCGCTGTCAGCCACAACGCGAACGCCACATCCGTAGTGGCTATCGACGGCAGAACGGTGCGCCGCTTCAACAATGCAGTGCCTACGACAGAAGCTATCAGCGGACTCGCTCCGGGCATCTACATCGTGAACGGCAAGAAGGTTCTCGTGCGTTAAAGACCTTTACTCTCACAATAAAAGAGAAGTTCATGCGTTAATAAGAAGTTCTTACACAACAATTAAAGGAATTTCTTATACAATGACATACATCAGACATCTGCTGAAGGCGTACCCGGTATCGTGCTTCTATATCCTTATGATATTGGTATTGTGCTTCGCAACGATACCGAGTACGCCGCTCGACAACGTTACGCTCATAGACAAATGGGTACACATAGCTATGTACGCCGGCACGTGCGCCACCATCTGGCTTGAGTATCTGCGCAACCATAGCGCAAAACGCCAACCGGTGATGCGCATCGCATCGCCTACGGACAAGCCTGCGCTCAACTGGGCAAAGCTACTGTGCCTTGCGTGGCTCGCACCGATACTGATGAGCGGACTCATCGAGATACTGCAGGAATACTGCACGGGCGGACGACGCAATGGCGACTGGCTCGACTTCGCAGCCAACTCTATCGGAGCGACACTTGGTGCTCTCGCAGGTATCATAATGGTTTACAGCAAGCGTTCAAAGCAGTGAGACTTTCGCAAAACGGCAGTGAGACTTTCGCAAAACGAATGTCTCACTTTTCTTTTTATATATACAAGTTTTGAGTACCTTTGCACATTATTACATATAAACCAAGAAAAAACAGTATTAAGTAAATAGAAGTGAAACCAACTTTTCAACTTATTTCGATATTCGTGCTCGCACTGCTCCTGTTCGTGGGCTACTCGAAGGCTCCCGACTATGTGGCTGACGCGTTGCATCTGAAACAGATCGGGCAGGACATCACGACGGCTGACGCAGACACCATGCACGTCGAGGATGCGGCAAGCGACACCATCACCGAACCGGTAGACACCGCACGACAGCGCGTGCTTATCTTCGGCGACTCGATGAGCCAACTGCTCGCTCTGCGCCTGTGCGACTACACTGGCGCCAACGGACACTCGCTGACGTGCGTCACATGGAACGGATCGGGCACACATCAGTGGGCTGCTTCCGACACGCTGCGCTTCTATATGCAGAGGATACGGCCGACGCATGTGTTCGTCTGCCTGGGAAGCAACGAACTGTACACTGCCGACATGAAGGGATGCAGAAAGCGTGCCGAGAGGATACTCGCCAAGATTGGCAACGTGCCGACAACATGGATTGGTCCGCCAAACTGGATGGAGGACAAGGGCATCAACAATATGCTGCAGAGCTTCATGGGCAAGCGACGTTTCTTTATGACCAAGGGAATGAAACTCGATAGGCAGGAGGACGGACGCCACCCGACGTATGCGGCTGCTGCAAAATGGATGGATAGTATCGTGGAATGGATGAACAGCGGAAAGGCGGCGCACCCGTTCGTAATGAACAAACCGACAACTCACTCAAGAAGATACACTCAGATAATCATTCCGATGAATCCAGGAAAGGCTGCCACAACGGACAGCATAGACGTGAACACCACGGAGGAACCACTACCGAAGCCTATCAGCGAACAAGAGGGTGAACAGAAAACAGAACTAAAGAGCGAACAGAAAGTGGAACAAAAGGACGAACCACATACCGAACCCCACCATACGGCGGCTGATAAAAACAAAGAATGTACTTCAAACAATAAAGAATGAACTATACAGACATAAACATAGAGGTGATGCTCGTGGCGTTTCTCGCTATATACACACTGGTGAAACGCGCCTCACGCACAGCGATGATGCTCTACGTCGTGGCGTTCAACCTCTACTTCGCCTACCGACTGAACGGCAGCGTGATGTGGCTGCTGCCGGCTACGGCGTGCTTCAACTACGCCTTGACGCAGGAGATGGCACTACGCGAAGGACGAACACGCAAGCTGTTGCTCGCCACCGTTGTGGTAGCAGACCTTGCGGTGCTCGCCTACTTCAAGTACGCCACGTTCATACTCAACGATGTCATCGGACTCATGCTGCGCACCAACTTCTCGTTAGGTTCGATAGTGCTGCCCGTGGGCATTTCGTTCTATACGTTCCAGGGCATCAGTCACGCCGTGGATGTCTACCGCCGACGCTTCACGATGAACACCACGCTGCTCGAATACTTCTTCTACCTCACGTTCTTCCCACTGCTCCTCGCCGGACCTATAACACGCGCCGAGAACCTTATACCGCGTCTGCGCCGCAACCGGCAGGCATCGAGCCGCATGGTGTGGAGCGGATTGTGGCTCATCATGCTCGGACTGGCGAAGAAGAACATGGTGAGCGACTACATCGGACAGTTCACCACATGGGTGTTCGATGCTCCGCAGACCTTCTCGGGCTTCGAGAACATGGCGGCACTGCTGGGCTACCCAGTACAGATATACTTCGACTTCTCGGGCTATAGCGACATGAGTATCGGTGCAGCAGCCATACTCGGCTTCTGGCTGCCCGACAACTTCCGCTTCCCCTACCGTGCGCTTAGCCTCACCGACTTCTGGCGACGCTGGCACATATCGCTCTCTACGTGGTTCCGCGACTATCTGTACATACCACTCGGCGGCAACCGCAAGGGCACACTGCGCATGTATGCCAACAACTTCATAACGATGCTCGTAGCCGGACTGTGGCATGGCGCGTCGTGGATGTTCGTCATCTGGGGAGCACTGCACGGCTTCGGTCTGTGCGTACATAAGTTCTTCAGTCGCCAGCTGCGCATCACAATCCCCTCCACGCTGTGGGGCAACACGCTGAGCTGGCTCATCACCTACGTGTACGTCTGCTTCGCATGGTCGTTCTTCCGCTCGCAAAGTCTTACGCAGCTCGGCACGATGTACGAGAAGATCGTCGCCGACTTCAGTTGGGCGTATCTCTCACCCTTCGTCTACGCACGTCCTCTGTGGACAGTCTGCCTCCTCGGTGCCATGCTCACCTATCTCATCCCCGAACGCACATACACACGCCTGCAGCTGCGCTTCATAACGCTGCCTTGGCTCGCCAAGTTCCTCCTCTTCATAGTCTGTGTGCAGCTCGCCATCGAAGTAGCGCAGGAGGACGTGCAGCCATTCATCTACGGAGCCTTTTAGGAGGAAAGGGCGAACCTCAGTCCTCTTCAAACAAGAGTTTTTAGCAACATCACTAAATACAGCTATTTTTAGCGAACGGCTATAAATACAAAATAGCAAAGAGCTTGTTATGATATACAACAAGCATCTTTGCTATTCTTTTATTAGAAGCAAACTAACTCTCTTGTAAATAAATGCTACTTTTCCTTTTTACCATTAAAAATCCAGGTATCATCACCTTCAGTTTGGAATGTCATGGTTAGTACTCCATTAATGTACATACCATCAACTACTAAATTCGATTCTGGATTAAGCTTATAAATACCATTTGACTCAGAAATCGTAAAATTGACATTTTTAATATCAATACCATATTTTTCACAAATAAATCTTGTTAGCATCACGGTTGTATTTGAAAGTCTTTCAAAAGCCACATAGCATGGAGCACCAGTATTATCACCAGGCTGCCGAAGTGTACCAGCATAAGTTCCTACAATCATAGAAGCAGGATTTTTCTGATTGCTGACATTCTCATCATCGTCATCATCACCACAAGACGTAACGGTCATACTCACAAGTGCTACAAGCACTGCCATAAACATGTACTTAATCTTTTCCATTGTTTCAGTTGTTTAATTTGTTAATATTTAAATTCGTTTTTATGTTATACTATAAAGACATAACTTTAATTCTTCACAAATTTAGGAAAATAAAAACAAAAGTATTTTGAACCAAAACGCATAATTCGTCAAACGTATCAGTTGCATCGTGAAATGCAGAAACACACTGTAAAACCTACTCACACTCCGCATCCTCCCCTTTAAGATGCGCAACAACATTACGAAGCAAGCGCTTGGACACAGTAAGACTTACCGACTTGCCGTAATTGTCGACAAATGTCAGCTTCTCCTTTAGCAGATTGACATGACTGACGTTATGCAAATTAAGAAACAAACTCCTACCTACACGCATGAAAGGCACACTTGGATCGTCACACTTACATACGTATTCACAAATATCAGCGAGTCCAAATGGCAGCAATACATCGGTACCATTAATGTAGAAAACACGCGAGAAATGATCCTCTGCCTTAAAATAGGCAACAGACTCAAGGTGAACGACAAATAGTTCGTCGCGATTGTACAATGTTATGTTCATCGTATAGTCAGAAAACATTAGTGATTGTAATTAGTTCTTACTGAAGAATACAAAAAAGGCGGAACCGTTCGTGGCTTGTCCAAACTCAGGTTACCGCCAAGTGACCTCGCATACGCACAAGCACAGAACGGCTCACGCCATAGAGCGTGAACCTTCCATCTACTTGTTCCCGGTATGCGAAAATTGGCGGTATTCGAGTTGGGAGAACAAGAGCAAAAGCTCAAATCCAAAATGTACCATCAATGAGAATTAACTCATCGCGAAAGTTTCGACCTCTAAAGATCCGTTTGTTTCTTTCTTTTACAGAACACAAAAGTAATAAAAAGTACTGATATTGACGAACATTAGATCTCTTTATTTTAAGCCCAAAACGCAAAAAGAGCATATATGCCGTGAATACTCACAAGCCATATATGCTCTTTTGTTATAAATAAAGTATTTATTTACTGTGCATCGGCAACCGTAGAGCCGTCGTAACCCCACTTATAGTAAGAAGCGCCGTGAACGAAACCTGCACCGAAAGCGGTGAAGATAATGTTGTCGCCCTTCTTCAAGTGACGCTCGTGATCCCACAATGCCAAAGGAATTGTGGCAGCACTTGTATTGCCGTAACGCTGTATGTTCACAACTACCTTCTCGAGCGGAAGATTGATGCGCTTAGCAACAGCCTCGATGATGCGGAGGTTCGCCTCGTGAGGGATAACCCAGTTGACATCTTCTGTAGTCATTTCGTTGCGCTTGAGCACTTCCTCGACGTCGTTACCCATATCGGTAACTGCGTAGCGGAACACGGTGCGTCCCTCCTGATAGAGGTAGTGCAAACGATGGTCCACTGTGAAGTGAGACGGCGGACAAACCGAACCGCCCGCCTTCATGTGAAGGAACGGAAGTCCGATGCCGTCGGTGCGCAGGAATGAGTTCTGCACGCCTACGTTCTCCTCCTCGGTAGCCTCAACGAGCACTGCGCCTGCACCATCGCCGAACAGCACGCAGGTAGCGCGGTCGGTATAGTCGACGAGCGACGACATCTTGTCGGCACCGATAACGATGATCTTCTTATAGCGTCCGCTCTCAATCATGGTAGCGGCAACGTCGAGCGAATAAAGGAATCCGCAGCATGCTGCCTCAAGGTCGAAGGCGAAAGCGTTTTTCAGTCCGAGTTTGCCAAGGACGATAGAAGCTGTTGAAGGGAACTTGTAGTCGGGGGTTGTTGTTGTGACAATGAGCGCATCGATTGTATCGGGGTCTACGCCAGTCTTCTTCAGAAGCTGCTTGGCTGCCTTGCGCGCCATGTAGCTTGTGCCGAGACCTTCCTCTGTGAGGATGTGGCGTTCCTTGATACCGACACGGGTCATAATCCACTCGTCGCTGGTGTCTACCATGCGCGACAGCTCCTCGTTGTTGAGGACATAGTCGGGCACATAGCCACCAACGCCTGTGATTACTGCGTGTATCTTACCCATTGTAATTATTCAGCAACTTCCTTTACGATAGCCACCTTACCACGATAGTAACCGCAAGTAGGGCAAACTGTGTGGTATACATAGTAAGCGCCACAGTTCGGGCATACTGCCAATGTAGGAGCTACTGCCTTATCATGAGTTCTTCTCTTAAGTGTACGTGTCTTTGACTGTCTTCTTTTAGGATGTGCCATTTTTCTTTAATCTTTAATTATTGTTTTTAATTTTTCTAATTCATTCCAGCGCGGATCTACCGCTGCCTCTTCATTCTCGCCACTACTTCGGGTAGCTGAGTGTTCTTCGAGAACCTTTATCATCGCCGCGTTACATTTTCCAGGTGTATGCACGTGCTTAGCGGGAATGTTGAGTGCTATAAATTCGTAGATGAACCATGCCACGTCGAGTACGCCTTCGCGCTCGTCGACGGTGATGAGGTCATCGTCTTCGGAATATTCTTCTCCAAACTTGACGATAAGGCGGTCGTCGCTTTCCACGTCCTGGTCCATATCGTCGAGGCAGAGGTCGCACGGAATAACGACGGTGCCTTCGGTGTGGAAATCGAGCTCAAAATAGTTCTCCGTGCGGCGCACATTTAACGACACACTGACAGAGCCACGCTTGATTTCGTCCTCGTCTAACGACTCGAAATAAGCGTCGCCCAAGTTGAAATTGAGCGTCGTAAGACCCTCATCCAACTCCTTTAAATCTATCTTAAGCGATTCTAAATTACACATTTGGTGTGCAAAGTTACGAATATTCTGCGAATTACACAACTGATTATCAGAAAAGTTCTATTCTAAAGGTAGTTCCAACGCCCAATTCCGACTTTTTCACGTAGATTTTGCCGTGATGATACTCTTCTACAATGCGTTTGGCGAGCGACAGGCCCAATCCCCAACCGCGTTTTTTCGTGGTGAATCCGGGTTTGAACACGTTGCCGATATCCTTCTTGCGTATGCCTTTGCCGGTGTCTGCCACCTCGACTACGGCGCGTGCGCCTTCCTTCAGTATAGTGAGCGTGATGATGCCGGCACCTTCCATGGCGTCGACGGCGTTCTTGCAGAGGTTTTCTATCACCCACTCGAAGAGCGAGGCGTTGATGCGCACTATGACGTCTTCCTCGGGGAAGCGGCATACCATCTGCACCTTGCGCGACGTGCGGCGATCCATATAGTCGACCACGTGCTGCATTATCTCCTTCAGATTTGTCTCCACAGGTTCGGGCAGCGAGCCTATCTTCGAGAAGCGGTCGGCGATGAGCTGCAGGCGCTTCACATCCTTGTCCATCTCGGGTATGAGTGGGTCGTCGGGGTGGGTCTCCTTCAGTATCTCGGTCCACGCCATGAGGCTCGATATCGGCGTACCAAGCTGGTGTGCCGTCTCCTTCGAGAGTCCTACCCACACCTTGTTCTGCTCGGCGCGTTTCGACGTGAGCAGGGCGAATATGGCTATGACAACGAATATCATCACCACGCCCAATTGTATATAAGGATAAGAGGCAAGGCGACGCAACATTACCGAGTCGGCGTAGCAGACATTTATATAATCGTCGGAGCGAGTCACACTATCAGCATCCTCATTAAGTGTAATGCGTATCACTTGACGCTCAAGTAACATTTCCTTACCAAGCTCTTCCACACGCTGCACAGAGTCGGCTTCTGTCTTACATGTCTTCAAGTCAATATTACGGTATGCTTGCACATCACCATTAGAATCGAGTACAATCACAGGGATTGTATTATTCCCGTTTATCACCTTCAACACTAAATTGATGTCGGTGTTCTCGTCAGCATTGTTCAGCGTACGCATCGCCTCTGCCCAAACCGCCATCTTGTTGTGCTCCTCCTTGGCGAGGTCGCGTATGAGGAGATGCGACACGACAAGTGATGCCACGGCGATAATCACCGCAGCGAGCACAAGAAATATCTTCACTCTACGTATTTGGTCGGTCCATTGCATATAACTAATAACGCAGTTACGGGCAGAATATTATTGAAGAAAGAAGGATTATTGCGCTTTCAAACGCAATAATCACCAATGATTGCTGTCCACCACTCTATTCACGCCATCTGCTGCGACCGAATCGGCGGCAACAGTTTCTGTGCGTGTGTCTTGGCGTGCGTTGGTCATCACACCGATAACAACAAGCAGCAGCGCAATCAGCGCAACGAGCACGGCGTTCACAACGGCGAACGACTTGCTCTTGCCTGCCAGCAGGCGCCTTATCTGGACGATGTCGGAGGGTCGATGGTCGCGGTCTACATATTCCATGACGATGCACTCGCCAAGTTCTTCTACCGGCTCCATGCTTATGGTGCGGCAGATGTTGGGATGGTCGAGCTGCAAGCCGCACTCACCGCCAAAGCCTGCCACGAATCCTGATGTGAGTCGTTTCTCCTTGTCGTTCATCAGCACGATTCTTTAACAACCCTAACTATCGAAAGTCCGCCGTTGCGACCCGCTACGAACGGCGGTGTGCGCTCGCCGTCACACTCAAGGAACGGCAGATACAGCGGTTGCTCGGCGATGAAGCAACCCGTAACGAAACTGTCGCCAGGCAACATTTAGTTATGAGGTTGTTGCCCGTGGCGGTCTGCGGCACGACGAAGGCGCGGTAGACGGCGCCGTCCTTATATGGTGTAAGGCTGCGCACGCTGCCGACGACGCTTACCGTGAAGGTGGCGAGGTTGACGGTGGCGGAGGTGGCAAGATTGTTCATCTTCACCGACACATCTGCGTCTGCGAGTGAGCTTTCGCTATATCCGGCACCTGCCTTGAGCACTATCTCCACCTGACTCATCAGGTGACGTGCCGCGATGTTCACCGGCGATGCCGATGGAGCGGCGTCGAGCGTGGAGCCTACGATAAGGTCGGACGACTTGTATGCGCCCAGACTGCTTTGGTCGGCACTGACGCCGAACGGCATGGCGCTCACGCTTGCCACCGTCTGCGTGTAGGGATAATACATATAGAAGTCGGCATGCGTCTGAGCGTCCTTCCAGTATACTGTCTTTTCTGCGTTCCATGTCGTGGTATAGGTGTACGGCATGTTGTCGAGGTGATTGCCCAAGGGTTTCAGCGTCGCCGCGCTGCCGTCTGCATTGCGGTTGACAACGAACAGCCCTATACGGTCGCCACTCTCGAACGCCTCCTCCGTGGCGCGGGTTATCGTGGCGCTGATATTTATAGGTATCTGTGCCGCGGGCTTGTCTGGCTCGGTGGGCTCGGTGGGCGTAGGTGGCACGTCGGGGTCGTCGTGTCCGCACGATGTGCATGCTACGAGAAGAGCCAAAGCAATTAGAAAGACAGGTTTCTTATCATAAGCACTCATATTATTTGCGGTGTTAAAGCTTAACAAATACAAAACAATAAAATACAAGTTCACAATAGTTCACTTTTCACAAAAACAATAGTATGAGCCGATGTTTGCTTGGCTTAGTATGATAGTATATGTGCTTGAAACGGGTATTACCACGCTGCGGTAACGGTGTTACCACACTGCGGTAATTCTGTTTGCACTTCGCCTTTGCGGAATATTTTGTAGCCGATTGCCGCCACAACGACGCTCATTATCGGCGAGATGATATTGAAGAAGCAATAGGGCAGGTAGGTGGTCGTCGCCACGCCGAGCACGGTGCTCTGCGTCATGCCGCAGGTGTTCCACGGCACAAGCACTGAGGTCACGGTCACGGCGTCCTCTGTCGTGCGGCTCAGCAGGCGGCGCTCGTAGTTCTCGCGGTCGTAAACGTCGCGGAACATGTTGCCGGTGAGCAGGATGCACAGATACTGGTCGGCGATGGCTACGTTGAGCATCACGCCGGTGGTGGCTGTAGACGCCACGAGCGACGTGCGACCCTTCACCATGTGGATGAACAGTCGGGTGATACCACCCACCATTCCGCTTGCTGCCATCGTTCCGCCGAAACACATGGCGCAGATGATGAGCCAGATGGTGTCGGTCATACCTGCCATGCCGCGCGTAGACACGAGCTCGGTGAGCATCTGGTTCGATGTGCTCAGCGTCGTCTCGCCGTATACGCTCATCATCGCCGCCTTGAACATCGACGGGTCGATTTCTGCCAACGCCTCGCGCTGGAAGATGAGTCCGCAAGCCACAGCGAGAAGTGTCGATAAGAAGATAGTGACGATTGGCGGGGTCTTGCGCGCGATGAGCACGCCAGTGGCTACGGGCACTATGAGCAGCCACGGCGTTATGTTGAAGCGTCCGTCGAGGGCTGCCATGAACGAGGCTAATTCCTGCGTCTCCGTGGTGTCGATAGTGAGTCCTGCCACCGCGAAGATTATCAGCGCGAGGGTTATCGAGGGCACGGTGGTGAGCAGCATGTAGCGTATATGACTGAATAGCTGCACGCCCAGACTGCCCGAGGCGAGGGTGGTTGTCTCGGAGAGTGGCGAGATTTTGTCGCCGAAATAAGCGCCGGAGATTATCGCTCCTGCCACCCAACCGTCGGCGAAGCCTTGCGCTCTGCCAATTCCCATGAGCGCAATGCCGATGGTGGCGATGGTGGTCCACGATGAACCGGTCATCAGACTGACAAGGGCGCAGATAAGGCAGGTGGACGCCAGGAAGACCGACGGATGGATGATGTGCATACCATAATATATTAAGGTGGGCACTACACCGCTCACCATCCATGCGCCGCCCAAAGCTCCGATGAGCAGCAGTATTATCAACGCACTCGACACGCTCGACACGTTCTTCGTGATAGCTTTCTCAAAACTTGACCACGGCACATTCAGATAGCCCATGCCGATGAGAACGCAGAACGCCGATACGGCTATCAATGTCACCTGCGACGCTCCTGCCAGCGAGTCGCTGCCGAACGCTCGTATCGTCGCAACGAGCATTACCACGAGCAACGCAATCGGTGTGAATGACAGCAACGCCGACGGACGCTTCTTCAAATGCGCAGTTGCTGCGTGTTTAGCGGTTACTTGTCCACTTTTTCTTCCTTCCTTGTGATTCTCCATTGTATTCATCCTGAAACATTACGTATATTTATACATCCCATTCACTATTATCACATACAAAGTTACTGTGTTTTCTGCATATATACAACATTTTGCACTATAAAAGCGTATATAATTACAATAAAGAATAAACTAATGAATAAAATATTGTATAGATATACAACAAAATTAGATCTTGCGTACTCAATATATACACTCAATACCATGGGCGCTATCCTGGGCTATGTGATGTTGGGCTTTCTTGCTCTGGCAAGCGGCAAAGCCGAGCGCAGCTCGCGTTAATTGAGTTTTGACTTTACACGCAAACACAAACCTTAGGAGGGTATAGTATCTGCTATACCCACGCTATCACTAACCATAGGAGGCGGCGTGGGTATGGCAGGATGCCATACCCTCCTAAACAAAAAAAGGTCTCCAAAGTCGTTTGACTCTGAAGACCTAAAGTAAAGAAGGCAGCCACCTACTCTCCCGCATTGCATTGCAGTACCATCGGCGCAAGCGGGCTTAACTTCTCTGTTCGGAATGGGAAGAGGTGGGACACCGCCGCAATAACCGCCTAATATTCGTTCGCTGCGACAATTAGTAATTTTTAATTCGTAATTATTAATTCGTCGAGCGTATAAGTTAGACAAATTGATTAGCAAAAACTGTTGTTAAACTTTCAACAACTGAAAGCACGACTACTTAAGAAGAAAGTCTCGGGCAATTAGTACTGCTCGGCTTTGACGTCACCGTCTTTACACCTGCAGCCTATCTACGTCGTCGTCTACAACGACCCTCAATGGAGTTCTCATCTTGCGGATGGCTTCGCACTTAGATGCTTTCAGCGCTTATCCTAACCAGACTCGGATACCCAGCGGTGCGCCTGGCGGCACAACTGGCAAACCGGAGGTCTGTCCATCACGGTCCTCTCGTACTAGTGACGGCACCACTCAAAACTCCT
>ENA-UEPI01000268-UEPI01000268.1-human-gut-metagenome-genome-assembly--contig:-NODE-268-length-42866-cov-803.986398_pt1 | contig 42866 bp, 31 predicted proteins | sample MGYA00242899_ERZ507914 | MGnify/ENA primary metagenome ERZ507914 (study PRJEB26167, sample SAMN06115442) | human gut metagenome | host: Homo sapiens | place: China:Chongqing | collected 2015-07-28...
CAATAAAATGAATTTTGTCGCTTTGCAAGCAAAATCCCACTAAACCCTATAGGTTGCGGATTTGAGGATAATTAAAAATTAATAACTAATAATTACCCTCATTCGCTCCGCCCCAAATTAATAATTAAAAATTAATAACTAATAATTACCCTCATGCGCTCCGCCCCAAAATTAATAATTAAAAACTAATAACTTAAAAATATGGGAACAAACATTTTCATTCTCGCCGGCTTGCTCGTCGTAATCGTGCTGCTCGGCATCATTGGCATCCTCTCGCGCTACCGCAAGTGTAAGTCGGACGAGGTGCTCGTCGTTTACGGTAAGACCGGCGGCTCGAAGTCGGCGAAGCTCTACCACGGAGGTGCTGCCTTCGTGTGGCCCATCATCCAGGGTTACGACTTCCTCTCTATGAAACCGATGCAGATTGACTGCAAGCTCACCGGTGCCATCTCTGCGCAGAATATCCGTGTCGATGTGCCCACGACCATCACCGTGGCAATCAGTACCGACCCCGAAGTGATGCAGAACGCAGCTGAGCGTATGCTCGGACTCTCAATGGACGACAAGCAGAACCTCATCACCGACGTTGTTTACGGACAGATGCGTCTCGTCATCGCCGATATGACCATCGAGGAGCTGAACTCCGACCGCGACAAGTTCCTCGCCAAGGTGAAGGACAACATCGACACCGAACTGCGCAAGTTCGGTCTGTATCTGATGAACATCAACATCAGCGACATACGCGACGCTGCCAACTACATCGTCAATCTCGGTAAGGAGGCGGAGTCGAAGGCGCAGAACGAGGCGCAGGCTAACATTGAGGAGCAGGAGAAACTCGGTGCGATAAAGATTGCGAACCAGATAAAGGAGCGCGAGACACGCGTTGCCGAGACTCGCAAGGACCAGGAAGTGGCTATCGCTGCCACACGCAAGGAGCAGGAGATATCCGTGGCGCAGACCGACAAGGAACGCGTCTCGCAGGTGGCTCTTGCCAATGCCGACAAGGAGTCGCAGGTGGCTCGTGCCGAGGCAGAGAAGAACATCAATGTGGAGCAGGCTAACACGGCCAAGGAGAGTCGCATCGCCGAGCTCAACTCCGACATGGAGATTAAGCAGGCTGAGGCTAAGAAGAAGGCAGCCATCGGTCGCAATGAGGCGCAGAAGGAGATAGCACTTTCCAACGCCCAGCTCTCCGTCACTCAAGCCAACGCCGACAAGGAGGCTGGTGAGGCTGCAGCACGTTCGGAGGCTGCCGTGCAGACCGCTCGCGAGAGAGCGCAGAAGGAAGTGGAGGAGGCGAAGGCTATGAAGGTAGAGTCGTCGCTGAAGGCAGAGAAGATAGTGCCGGCTGAAGTAGCCAAGCAGGAGGCAATCCTGCAAGCCGATGCCGTAGCCGAGAAGGTCATCCGCGAGGCAGAAGCGAAGGCAAAGGCTACGCTGGCGCAGGCAGAAGCCGAAGCAAAGGCCATACGGATGCGTCTCGAAGCTGAGGCAGAGGGTAAGAAGATGTCGCTCTTGGCTGAGGCTGACGGCTTCCAGGCAATGGTGAAAGCTGCCGAGCTCAACCCGGCTATCGCCATCCAGTACAAGATGGTCGACCAGTGGAAGGAGATTGCAGGCGAGCAGGTCAAGGCGTTCGAGAAGATGCAGCTCGGCAACGTCACGGTGTTCGACGGTGGCGACGGCGCAACCGGCAACTTCCTCAACTCGCTCGTGAAGACCGTAGCGCCGAGTCTCGGCGTGCTCGACCAGCTGCCCATCGGCGAGACCGTGAAGAAGATACTCCATCCGGAGAAGAAGAACGAAGGAACGGAGAAAGAAGACGAAAAGTAAAAAGGGCTGATATTAAAGTGCCTAATATTCCGCCAATTCTGAGTAAATAATGACTCTTAAGCCATCCACGCAAATAGGACGGCTTAAGAGTCATACAACTAAATAAGGTTGTTATAGTTGATTAGGTGAAACTTCTTATACCTAAATGGGATAATTTAATTAATAGAGCTGATATTGGATAGTCACTGATTTTATGCTTCCATTTTCGTCTAATTTTATCTTGCTGCAATATACTCTTAGATGCTTAATCTCATCATCCTCCGTTTTAAATGACATAGAATAACCATGTGATGGTTGAATTATAGAAAAGCAAGCTCTATCCTGATCAGCAGGATAATAACCAGTAATATCTGATAGTCCTGAGACTTTTCCAACATCAGATGTAGTGACTGTTGAGTGGTCATTATAGTGAAAATAATTTTTGTTATACATATGATTCCAATAACCGTTATATCTTTCATACGGCAACAAACATAACTTTCCATCAATATATGACAAATAATAACTTCTATTAAAGTCTACATAGATGCTGATAGTGTTTTTTTTTGTAAGCTCCACCGTCTTGACCTGTTTCGTAGCTGTATAATCAGTTTTGATTTCGGTGTTTTCACCTCCGGTATCACCACTAATTGCAGAATCGTCATCATCGTTACCGCAACTTATTAACACGCTGCCCATTGTAAATAACAGAGCAAAGAATAATAAAAATTTTGTTTTCATAATTAGTTAGTTATAATGCCTATTAGCTCCAATTAGGCGTTGTTAGTAATGTATTGGAAGTATATATACAAAAAGCGTGGAGCCAGTCTGTTGCTCGTTCCACGCAGTAAAGGCTCTCGCATTGCCCAGATTGTCGAAACGAGCAACGTCGAAAGCCCCACGTAGATGTAAATATATAATATCCCTATTCTGACGACGAGCGACAAGAATCGCCCGAAGCCAATGAAGGCTGTATACAATACATCCCATGAGGCGTTCCCGTTGCTTTGTTGTTGACAATCCGTAGGGAATTTGCGAGATTCTTACTGCGTCAAAAACAAAGCGTACAGTTACGCCTTATATGTATATATGTCAATACCTGAATTATATCCTTTTGATGTTGTGTTACAACGTCTTTTGATAATGAAACTCAGATAATGACTTTGCAAATTTAATGATTAATTTTAACAATACAAATATAAATGCATTTTTTTTGCTATATAGTAAAAGAAAGGTAGGGTTATAACAAAATTACCACGCTACCAGATAGTAGCGTGGTAATTATATGGTCGGATGAGTGCCGTTATGTTAACGCACCCTGCTTTATTAATAAAGTGTCTTCGGCGAGAGTCGGAAGCTGAAAGTATAGTCCTTGTACTCCACGCGGTGACCCTTGCGGGCGCGTCCGTCGCCACCCCAGCTGTCAACACCGCCGACACCCGACTGCACGAGGTCGATGAAGAGGTTGGTGTACTTCGACTTCTCTACCGACTGCGAGTGGCGCTGGTGCTTCTCTGCGCCCTCATCGAGAGTGAGGAGGTCGTAGTGGAGGGCAGAAGCCGAGAAGCGCTTGTCGCTCTCTACGCGGAAGCCCACACCGTTCTTGTCGGTCTGGTTCCACCAGCGCAGGTCGCTCATCGTTCCGGTCTCCTGCGGACGTACATACGGGTAGAAGAGGTCGTCGGCAGTAGAGTGGTAGATGCCAACGTTCTGCGAGATTTTGCGGTCGGAGTAGTTCTCCACTGGTCCGCGTCCGTTCCACTGCACCTGATCCATGTCGTAAGGCAGGTTCATCACCATGCCGAAGCGTAGCATCTCCGACACCTTTGCGCCCGGAGTGGTCTTCAGATCCTGAGTAACTACGAGTGTGCCGTTAGCCTCTACCTGGTATGTGAGTGTGAGTGTCGACTTCACAGCAGGCATGTTATACACAGCTACTACAGTCTTCAGTTTTTTATCAACTGTGAGCGAGCGAAGTTTCATCTTCGGAGTGCGCCAAGCAGCGAAGTTTTTCTGCGACTGTGCTCCCATGTCGTTGTCGGTTACGGCGCGCCAGAAGTTAGGCTTGAGCGAACCGCCCTCGCCGAGGAGCGAGTTGCCGCCCACCTCGTAGCGTGTGATGAAGCCCGTAGCGCGGTCGAAGGCGAGCGTGAAGTTCTGCGCCTGCAGCGTGAGCAGCGGCTCCTTCTTCTTGTCGGTGAGTTTCACCGCCTTCAGAGCCTTCGCCTCGTTCTCGCTGAGTGAGAGGTCGGCACCCTTTGCCTCGCGCAGTGCGAACTGCTGGTAAGCCACTACGTCGCCAGCCTTCTGCAGTCCCTCGTCGTTCTTCAGACGGTATTCGATGTTGAGCATCACATCGTTCGCCTCGTTGAGGTTGTCGAGGTTGTACGGCAATGTGAAGTCGGCAGAGCTCTGCGCCTTCACCTCAGAGAGGTCGGCGATGGTGCCGTTCTGACGCTCGATGCCGTCAGCCACGATAGTCCACGATAGCGATACGTTGTCGAGCGGACGGAAGAAGTTCTCGTTGTAGACGTTGAACTTCTTCTCGGCGAGGTTTGCAGGTTTGGTCCAGATGTTCTGATACCAGTAGCCCACCTCGTAAGCCTCCGGGTTCGGTTTGCGGTCGGGCGAGATGAAGCCGTTGCAGTTGAAGTTGTTGTCCGACGGGTCGTATGAGTTGAAGTCGCCGCCGTAGTTGTATATCATGTTGCCCTTGGCATCCTTGCCGCGCAAGCCCTGGTCTACGAAGTCCCAGATGAAGCCACCCTGATAGATAGGATACTTGCGTATGAGGTCCCAGTACTCCTGCATCACACCGCAAGAGTTGCCCATGGCGTGTGCGTACTCGCAGTGAATCATCGGCTTCGGGCTTGCCGGATCCTTGGCATAGCGTTCGGCAGCCTCCGGTGTGATGTACATCTCAGCGTAGAAGTCGGTGTTATCGCCGAGGATGGCACGCTCGTAGTGTACGGGGCGCGACGGGTCGAACTCGTTGATCCACTTCTTCACGGCAGCGAAGTTCTTCGAGTCGGCAGTCTCGTTACCCATCGACCAGTAGATTACCGACGGATGGTTGAACTGGTTGTGCACGTTGTGCTCGTTGCGCTCCATAATCTGCTTGGCGAAGAGATCGGTTGTAGTGATGGCATCGCTGTCGTAGAAGAAGCCGTGGCTCTCCTGGTTAGCCTCGGCACATACGTACAGACCGTATTCGTCGCAAAGCTCGTAGAAGTAAGGGTCGTCGGGGTAGTGGCATGTGCGCACTGCGTTCACGTTGCACTGCTTCATCAGCTTCACGTCCTCGAGCATACGCTCACGCGAGATGACATATCCGCCGTCGGGGTCTATCTCGTGGCGGTTGGCACCCTTGATGAGAATCGGCTGGCCGTTCACGAGCAGCTGCTTGTTCTTTATCTCCACCTTGCGGAAGCCCGTGCGTACCGGCACCGACTCCACGTCCTTGTTGTCCTGCTGCACCGTTACCACCACCTTGTACAGATTAGGAGTCTCGGCAGTCCATTTCAATGGGTTCTCCACGTCGAACTTCACCGTAGCGTTTACTACAGCCACGTTGCGTCCCTTCTGCTTCTTCACCTTCGACGAGTTGATAATCTTGCGGCTCACCACATCTCCGTCAGGCGCGATGAGGTCGATGAGGAACTTTGCGTTGCCCTTCGCCTTGAGTGCAACGGCGAGCGATCCGTTCTTGTATTCGGCATCGAGGTCGGGCGTAACGCGCACGTCGTCGACATGAGCAGTCTGCGAGCGCGAGTAGAGGAAGCAGTCGCGTGCCACGCCCGAGAGACGCCAGAAGTCCTGGTCCTCGCTGTACGAGCCGTCGCACCAGCGGAACGACTGGAAAGCGATGAGATTGTCGCCCTTCTTAAGATATGGTGTGATGTCGAACTCCATTGCCGACTTCGAGTCCTCTGCGTAGCCCACGAACTTGCCGTTCACCCAGAGGTACATGTTCGATGTCACTGAGCCGAAGTGAGCAATCACTTGGCGTCCGTCCCATGAGTCGGGTATGCGTATAGTGCGTCGGTACGAACCTACGTGGTTGTCCTTGGTAGGCACCATCGGAGGATTGTTCTTGAAGTGTCCACGCCATGCGAAGCCTATGTTCACGTACTCAGGGTCGCCGTATCCGTTCAGTTCCCAGATGCCCGGCACGCGCATAGTCTTCCATGCCGCGTCGTCGTAGTCGGTGCGGAAGAAGTCGGTAGGACGCTGGTCGGCGTTCTCCACCCACTGAAAGCGCCAGTCGCCCTCGATAGAAAGGAAGTTGCTCGATTTGTCACGGTCGCCTTTCAGCGCAGCCTCTCGGTTCTCGTAAGCGAAGAACGATGTGCGTGTAGCGAAGCGATTAACATTGTTCACCGACAGGTCGTGCCACTCGGTAAAGGTCGGCTCAGTAGCCTTGTCTGTTTCGTTGGCTGCGTAGATATGACATGGGGTCATACCCGCAATTGCCAACGTCAAAAGCAAGTGTTTCATAATTATATTGTTGATTGTATATGTGCGGTTTAAAGTTCTGACAACAAAGTTACTACAAATTTGGCGGAAACTATCAAAAATTGTAATTTTGTATGTTAAATACAATGAATATGAACTATAATACACATACTCTTGCTAACGGATTGCGCATAATCCACCTGCCGTCGGCTCAACCCGTGGTATATTGCGGCTACGCTGTGGGTGCCGGCACACGCGACGAAGAGCTCGGACGCGAGGAGGGCATGGCGCACTTCTGCGAGCATATCACCTTCAAAGGTACGGAGCGACGCAGCTCGATGAAGATACTCGGTCATTTGGAGAGTGTGGGTGGCGACCTCAACGCCTTCACCAATAAGGAGGAGACGGTGTATCATGCTGCCGTGTTGAAGGACAACATCGGTCGCGCGGTCGACCTGCTCACCGATATCGTGTTCCACAGTACCTATCCGCAGGCGGAGATAGACAAGGAGGTGGAGGTGATTGTCGACGAGATAGAGAGCTACAACGACTCGCCCGCCGAGCTCGTCTACGACCTCTTCGAGAACGCCGTCTTCAGCGGTCATCCGCTCGGGCACAACATACTGGGTACAGCGGAGAAGCTGCGCTGTTACACCACGGCTGACGCGCTGCGCTTTACACGCCGCTACTATCGCCCCGCGAACAGTGTGTTCTTTGCTTACGGCGATGTCGACTTTGCGCGATTGGTGCGGCTGCTTGAACGTGCCAACACTGTGGCTGCAGATGAAGCGTGCTGCGATTGCAAGCAATCTGTCGCTACGCTGCCGCCATACGTGGCGCAGCACATAGAGCACCATATGGACACTCACCTGGCGCACGTGATGGTGGGCACACGTGCCTACGACGTGCACGACGAGCGCCGCATAGCACTCTATCTGCTCAACAACATACTCGGCGGACCGGGCATGACGGCGCGTCTGAATGTGTCGCTGCGCGAGCGCAACGCCCTTGTCTACACCGTGGAGAGTATGGCGCAGAGCTATAGCGATACGGGTCTGTGGGCGGTCTACTTCGGTTGCGATCCGAAGAACGTGAACCGCTGCCTGCGTCTCATACGCCGCGAGCTGGACAAGGTGATGCAACGACCGCTTAGTGATGCGCAACTGCGTGCTGCAAAACGACAGATACGCGGACAGATAGGCATCGCCTGCGACTCGCGCGAATCGTTCGCCCTCGACTTTGCCAAGAGCTACCTCCACTATGGGTGGAAGAAAGATGTGACAGCACTCTGCGAGCGTATCGATGCACTCACAGCAGCCGATCTGCAACGCGTGGCACAAGACCTCTTCGCTGAGGAATGCCTCACGAGTCTTGTGATTAAGTAGGCGCAACTCTAAGTTGTGGCGATTTCAGGGGGTGCACTTGTCTCAAGTGCACCAACCGAACAAGAAGTACACCAACCAAAGCAATAAGTACACAACAGAATAGATAGCACCATTTACTTGGTTGAGGGTGTGTCAAAACTCCCTTATTCTTAAAAAATCACAAAGATGGCGTGTCAATGTTCAGTTCTTTATCAAGCCATTCATCATAAATGCACAGCTGATACAAATTACTGCTCATTAAGAATTCAATCTTGCCATTAACAGTACCACTTAAACTTAAGTAGTTAATATAAGACTCCCTATTTACGAAGAGACTTTAGTGACTTCAAGAAGCGACGGTCGGCCTTGTCTGTTACTACAACAATAGATCTACTACTATAGGTTACATAGTTACTGCTTGAGAAGGCTACGGTACATGTCGTCTTTCTTTCACCGTCATCACCACCCATTTCTGAAGCCAAAACCGGCAATTCTGTTGATTTAACCGTGAATGTCTTTCCCGATTTATTAACAGTTAAAGAAGATGTTAAATCATGATCTGAGGTATACTCAATATGAGTTGGTGCGATTGGATAATTATCGTCATCATCAAAATCATCCTCAAACAAAACATCTCTCTTAAGATTATTGTCATAGCTAACCTGAATACCAATGTTCTTCTGTGGCGAACCAAGACCTGCCGCATCTACATCTATTGACATCATAGAATAAAGCATACCGTCTTTCAACTTACTTGGGTTCTTACGATAATAAAGCAAATCTTCGGTCGTGGCACACAATTCATAACTGTCAATACCATTGGCATCGCCGTATTCACCATCTTTACTTGGAATTACATAGGTATATTTATATTCAACCTTGCGACCATCAACTATGGTAAAAGTGCTGCCTTTACCACTGTTGTTTTCACTGTCATCATCACTACTGCACGCAGAGAATGTGAAACACGAGAACATGGCTACAATAGCCATTGATAAATACTTAATTGTCTTCATGTTTTTGTTAATTTATTTTGTATTCACTTTCTTTGATATATTTTACCGCTTTGATCTATTAGATACTTACCCTTATTTGTTAGAATCATATCTCCATCCGCGTAAAAAGGATAATTGCGTAGAGTAATCTTGTTTCCAGAAATATAATAAGAACACGATTTCGTTGAATTAAAATGTTCTCTTTTATAACCATCAGACCAAATATAGTAATACCCCCAACTCTTAACTTCACATGTTGTAGAGTTTTTAAATGTTAGCTTGGTATGATACTCTTCTGGATTACCATCACCATCAATATCAGTTTCGTCACACTGATAAGTGTTATTTTCAACACTTGACGAAGAACCTCCATCATCATCATCACTACCACATGCAATAAGAGACAATGAACCAACAAACAATAATGCTAAAAAGAAAATAAACTTTAATCTTTTCATAAATTGACGATTTATAATGAGTTAATAAAAAAATACAATCGCTACATAAATAATAAGACATTAAAAACAATAGGCAAGTGTTACATTCACACCATCTGCCTTATAATCCTTGCCAAATTTAAACTTAGGTGCCCAGTAGTAATAGCCTCCGGACAACATGATTTTTTTGTACTTCACGCTTAATCGTCCATTAACAAAGCCATCAACCATAAACTTATTTTTATACTTTGGGTTATCGTGCTTATCAAAGCCGTCAAATTGATCCTGGGTTCTAAACGAAGGACCTGCCGCAAGAGTTAGATATAAACCAAAATCATCCTTCTGATAAAGCCCAAAAGTATAGTTAACTCCAAAATCACAATTATAATTACCGTGATCTTCAAAATTTGCACGTAGGGCCATATCAATAGATACACCATTTACATTGTAACCCTGAATAGTAATGCCATAATTTTCCATTCCATTAAAGCCATAATAACCTAAACCGACAGTAATAAATTTTGTCGATTCTTTTGACACGTTGTTAACATTGGTTGATGACTCTTGAGCATTCACAGCTAAAGAACAAAACAAAGCACACATTGAAATAATAGTTTTTTTAAACATAATGTATAGTTTTTGTGCTTATAGACTCTTCTGATTCAGCTAATTTTTGTTTTCGAGTTGAAATAATCATATACGAAAAAAGGCGCAGGAGTCTGTTTCTTGCTTATCTCAAGGACACAGGCCTTCGCATTGCCTACCCAACCGAGATAAGCAACGCAGCCAGCCCACGCCCATGTACGTATATGCACAGCTATATGTCTTAACATCAATATACCCACATGTCATACCCATACATAAATATACAAATATGACAATACGACATTTGATGCAGACCACAGCCTACAATAATCGTACTAACGCAGGCGTTTGTCGTTGCCTAATCTTCGGTTGGATTGGAAGTTGCGAAGTTCGTGTCCTTAAAGATTAGCGTCTGAAAACGCCATTTCCCATAAAGATGCCTACCACGTTCCCCACTGGGACTGGCATGCGTTTGCAAAGTTAGGCAAATATTTTTTAACCCACAAAAAATATAAGAATAAAAATGCGAAGATTTTAAAATATGGTGATTTCATTGTAACTAATGAATACTACAATAAAATCTTAAATTATAAGTCTGCTAATTTAAGGTGTATGGGAAAAATTAAAGGATTTCTCTTTGCCGTACGACACAGAGAAATCCTAATGACCGATTTGGGCTAAACGAGAACAAGGTATAACAAAAAATAGGAGTTACGGGTTAAGGTTATCCACAACCATAATTCGTAACTCCTATTTTTTTTGCTTATCTAAGCGATAAATAGCAGTTTATCTGTTAGGAGGTACGGCTTGCCCTGGGAGAAGTACACCCACAGAATAGATAGCACCGTTTACTTGGTTGGTGCAGCAGAGACTGCTGCACCCCCTGAGAGAAGTGCACCAACCGCTATGTTAAAAGCAAAAACGGATTAAACCGATTAATAGGATTTCTCCGCAATGAAGAAAAATCCGTTTAATCCGCTTAATCCGTTGTTGATTTCTACGCACCTTTGCAATCTGTGCGCATCTGTGGGAGAATATCTCAGCAGAGATTCTACAGCATGGCGAGTGCCTTGTTCTCTGCATCCTCCATTATCTCGCGTTCTCCCGGTCCCTTGTCGTTGATGCCACAAAGGTGCAGAATGCCGTGAATTATCACGCGGTGCAGTTCGTCGTCGTACTCCTTGCCGAACTTCTCGGCGTTGGTGCGCACCGTGTCGAGCGAGATGACGATGTCGCCACTCACGATGCCCGGCTCGTCGTAGTCGAACGTAATCACGTCTGTATAGTAGTCGTGACCCAAGTACTCGTTGTTCACTTCGAGAATCTTCTCGTCGTCGACGAACATATAGCCTACTTCGCCGACCTTGTAGCCGTATGTAGCGGCAACGGCACGTATCCATGCTGTTGTCTCACGCTTCTTTATCTTCGGCATCTTCACGCCGTCTACGTTGTATGTAATCATATTCTTGATGTTGTTATGTTGTTATGTTGAGGTGTTGTGGCGTTTTTTCGGGAGAAAAGAATCCACGCTTCTTCCGAAGTTCTTCAGTTCCCTGACCACCGTTGACGACACGCTGTCCATGCCTGGCAGAGCGTAGAACACCACGGTCTCTATACCCGTGAGTCGGCGGTTGATGTCAGCCTGCTCGCGCTCGAACTCGAAGTCCTTCACCGAGCGCACGCCCTTCACGATGAACTGCGCCCCGTGGCGCTGAGCAAAGTCGACCGTCAGGTCGCTGTACTGCTCCACGCTTATCTTCTTCTCGCCGTCATACAGCCCTCTGATGGTCTCCACGCGCTCCTCCGCCGTGAGCATGTAGTGCTTTTTCTCGTTCACGCCCACGCCGATGACAAGGCGGTCGAAGAGCGGCAGGGCGCGGCGCACGATAGAGTCGTGACCGATGGTGAACGGGTCGAACGATCCGACGAATATTCCGATTCTTTCCATTACTTTCCGTTTACTAATACGTGCAAATGTACAACTTTTATTTTACATAGCCACACACGTTTTCTCATATTTTGCAAAATAAATAGAGTTTCGTTACTGCTGTTTCTCGATATAATAATGTAATTTTGCATATTGAACTAATATATAATAAGCGTAGAACTAATACATAACAAAGAATGGTACTCAACTATATCTGGATTGCGTTCTTCCTCATCGCCTTCTGCATAGCCCTTGTGCGACTCGTGTTCATGGGCGATACGGAGGTGTTCCCCGCAATCATGAACTCTACGTTCGACACCTCGCGCACGGCGTTCGAGATATCGCTCGGACTCACCGGTGTACTCTCGCTCTGGCTCGGCATAATGAAGATAGGCGAGAAGGGTGGGGTGGTGAACGTGCTGGCACGTGTGCTCTCGCCCGTGTTCTCCCGACTGTTCCCCGACATACCGAAGGGGCATCCCGTCACGGGCAGCATCTTTATGAACGTGGCTGCCAACATGCTCGGACTCGACAACGCCGCAACGCCACTCGGACTGAAGGCTATGGAGCAGCTGCAGGAGTTGAACCCGAAGAAGGACACGGCTACGAACCCGATGATAATGTTCCTTGTGCTGAACACGTCGGGTCTGACCCTCATTCCGGTGAGCATCATGGTGTACCGTGCGCAGCTTGGCGCAGCACAGCCTACCGATGTCTTCGTGCCCATACTGCTTGCTACGTTCTGCTCCACTGTAGCCGGCATCATCGTCACCTCGCTCTATCAGCGCATCAACCTACTCAACCGCACGATGCTGCTCACGCTGGGCGGACTCTCGCTTGCCGTAGCCACCATCATCTGGGGCTTCTCGGCTATGGACAAGGCGCAGATGAACGTTGTGAGCACGTCGGTGGCTAACATACTGCTGATGCTTATCATCGTGGTGTTTATCCTTGCCGGTATGCGCAAGAAGGTGAACGTGTACGATGCGTTCATCGAGGGCGCAAAGGACGGCTTCTCCACGGCTGTGCGCATCATACCTTATCTCGTGGCGATACTCGTGGGCATCGGTGTGTTCCGCGCTTCGGGCGCAATGGACATGCTCATCGGTGGCGTGAAGTGGGGCGTTGAGGCTTTGGGCTGCAACACCGATTTCGTTGGTGCGCTGCCCACGGCACTTATGAAGCCCCTCTCGGGCAGCGGTGCGCGTGGTATGATGGTCGATGCCATGACCACATACGGTGCCGACTCGTTCGTGGGTCGCCTCTCGTGCATCTTCCAGGGCTCCACTGACACTACCTTCTACATCCTCGCCGTCTACTTCGGCAGTGTCGGCGTGCGCTACACACGCCACGCCGTAGCCTGCGGTCTGCTTGCCGACCTCGCTGGCGTAATTGCGGCAATTGCAATATGCTACCTTTTCTTTTAAAAGTAAAAGAGTAAAAGAGTAAAAAAGTAAAAAGGACTTTAAAAATATGGCTAATTTAAAGAGTTTAGCAAAGGACACCGCCATTTACGGCTTGAGCAGCATTGCGGGCCGTTTCATCAACTATCTGCTGGTGCCCATCCAGACCACAGCGTTCGTCGCGAGCGGCGGACAATATGGTGTCGTTACGAACATCTATGCCTACACGGCGCTGCTGCTTGTGGTACTTACATACGGCATGGAGACAACTTTCTTCCGCTATGTGAACAAGACGGAGGAGAATCCGCAGACCGTCTACTCTACGGTGCTCATCTCCGTCGGAGCGACGGCGGCGCTTTTCGTGGCACTCGTGTTCAGTTTCCTGCCGCAGATAGCTACGTTCATGAAGTACCCCGACCATCAGAGTTGGGTGGCAGTGATGTTCGTCTGCGTGGCTATCGACGCGTTCAAGTGCATACCGTTCGCCTATCTGCGCTATAAGAAGAAGGCTATTAAGTTCGCGGCGTTGCAGCTGGTGAACATCGTGCTGAACATTGTGCTCAACCTGCTCTACCTCATCGTGCTGCCGGCACTGAAGCTGAACCCGTTCGGCTTGTACGATGCGCAGTTCACGCTCGACGTGGGCATGGTGTTCTACATCAACCTCATCTGTACAGCCGTCGTTCTGCTCTGCTTCTGGCGCGAGCTGACGGGTTTCCGCTGGCGCTTCGACGTGCAGTTGTGGCGCCGTATGCTGCGCTACGCCATGCCTCTGTTAGTATTGGGCATAGCCGGCATCCTCAACCAGACACTCGACAAGATAATCTTCCCCTACCTCTACGACGGAGCCGACGAGAAGACGCAGCTCGGCATCTATGGTGCGGCTACGAAGATTGCGATGATCATGGCGATGATTACGCAGGCGTTCCGTTACGCCTACGAACCTTTCGTGTTCGGCAAATCGAAGGATAAGGACAACCGCGAGACGTACGCCAAGGCGATGAAGTTCTTCATCATCTTCACGCTGCTTGCGTTCCTCGTCGTTATCGCCTACATCGACATCCTGCGCTTCATCATCCCGAACGAGAGCTACTGGCCCGGACTGCGCGTCGTGCCTATCGTGATGGCTGCCGAGATAATGATGGGCGTCTACTTCAACCTCTCGTTCTGGTACAAGCTCATCGACAAGACTATCTACGGCGCGTGGTTCTCTGCCGCAGGCTGCTTGGTGCTGGTGACGGTGAACGTGCTCTTCGTGCCCAAGTACAGCTACATGGCTTGCGCATGGGGCGGCGTAGCGGGCTACGGCACGGCGATGGTGCTGTCTTATCTCGTCGGTCAGCGCAAGTATCCCATCAACTATCCGCTGAAGTCGATAGGCGTGTACGTGGCTATCACGGCGCTCTTCTACTTCCTCATGAATCTTGCCAACGACAACCTACCCGAGTGGGCTGCGCTCGCTGTGAACACCGTGCTCGTCGTGGCGTTCATCGGTCACATTGTCTATCACGACCTGCCGCTGAAGAGTCTGCCCGTCGTGGGCAAGTATTTCAAGTGAAATAAAAATTGAACAAAGAATTATAGATGACAGAATATAGTCAATACATAGATGGATTATTGAAACCAAAAGTTCAGGAACCTGCGGTGGTATTGGACTTGTTTGCTGGTTGTGGAGGTTTGTCGCTTGGATTTGAGGCTGTAGGTTTTAGAACTATCGGTTTCGAAATGGTTGACGAGGCTGTTGATACGTATAACAGAAATCTTAAAGGAAAATGCTATAACCAGTTTCTTGAAGTAGGTTTTAATTATCCGGAAGAAGAAAATATAGATATAATAATAGGGGGACCTCCCTGTCAACCGTTCAGCAGATTTGGTAATCAAAAAGGCATGGAAGATGCACGTGACGGCTTTCCTATATTTATAGATGCTGTTCGCCGTCTACAACCTAAAGTGTTTCTTTTTGAGAATGTCGCCAATATCTTAGGGAGACATAAATGGTATCTGGACTTGATAGTTCAGGAACTTCAGAATTTGGGTTATATCGTGGAATACAAAGTGTTGAATGCTGTTGATTATGGTGTTCCTCAAAGGCGCGAAAGACTTATATGTGTCGGACACCGCGCATCATTCAATTTTCCTGCAATAGAGCGTGAGAAGCGAACTGTTGTTGAAGCGATAGGAGACACAATGTTAAGTCCTGAGCCCGAAAGTAAGATACTTACTTCGCGACAAGACGAATACATAGCAGTATACGAGAAGAAGTCGCATTGTGTAAATCCTCGTGATTTATATCCAGACAGACCTGCGAGAACCATTACTTGCAGAAATCTTGCAGGGGCAACGAGCGATATGCAGAGGGTGCGTCTTGCGGACGGAAGACGGAGGCGTCTTACGTACCGTGAAGCAGCGCGTCTTCAGACATTCCCTGATTGGTTTGAGTTCTCTGGCACAGAGACTAAGCAATTCTATCAAATAGGAAATGCGGTACCGCCATTGCTGGCATATAAGATTGCTCAGCAGGTGAAGAATACTTATTATTTGGAACAAAAATCAGAAGAATATATTTTACAAAGAAATATTCCTAATAGTTTGTTTGCGATATGAAGATAAAAGTTCAAGCTAAGACATCTGCAAAAGTAAGGTCGTTGGTATACAATCTTTTGGATGTCTTCCAGAAAATAGGTATACCTGTTGATGGTACCGATAGAAAGGTGGAGCGCATGGCTAAAGCCTGTCTTGCGGTAGGAAAAATAAAGAAAAGTTTCGCTGAAGCTCTTTCTGAAGAGAATGATGGTTTTGTAAGAACACGAGATATAATATCATTTGAGAATGAAAATTATGGAGAACACATTTCTCCAGGATCTTATGACGATATAAGAAGGAAGGATTTAAAATTGCTGATTGAAGCAGGAATCGTCATCAATTCTTCATCCAAAGAGAATCTGGCTACTAACAACCCTTCGCGTGGATATGCTTTAAGCAAATCTTTTGTGGAGTTGTTGTATAGTTATGGTTCTGAAGAATGGGATATGCGACTTTCTGAGTATCTGAAAGAAGCGAAATCACTTAAGGAAGAGTTGGAATGTAGACGTAATCTGATGAAAGTTCCGGTAACTCTTCCCGGAGGCAAACGGATAAGTCTGTCTTATGGCGCACATAATGATTTGCAAAAAGAGATAATAGAGACTTTCTTACCATTGTTCGGTTTCGGTGCAGAAGTACTTTATGTAGGTGATACAACAGATAAGTTCCTGCATTTGGATGAAAAAGCATTGAAAGAGATAAACTTTTTCGTCTTGGAACATGACGAACTGCCTGATGTCGTGGCATATAGCCATGGGAAAAACTTGTTGTACCTCATTGAAGCCTATCACTCCACTGGAGAATGGAACGGAAATAAGAGTGCGAAAAGTAAAACGTAAGCTCAAAGAGTCTGGTTGTACAGCAGACGTTGTCTTCTTTACGGCCTTTGAGACCAAAAATGCTTTCAAGCAAAAGGCTAAAGATATAGCATGGGAAACGGAAGTGTGGATTGCAGAATCGCCAGAACATCTTGTGCATTTCAATGGCTATAAATTTTTAGATATACATAAATGATGATTTTATTGACAAACTAACCATATAAAATTAATAAAATGAAGAAAAAGAATCTGTTCCTCGCTGCAGCCCTTGCGCTCTCATCGGCTGCCGCTCATGCCGACGAAGGCATGTGGACGCTCTACAACCTGCCGCAGGCGGTGTACGAGCAGATGAAGAGCTATGGCTTTACCCCTTCTTACGACCAGCTCTACAAGAGCGAGGACGCAATCAAGAACGCTGTTGTCAACTTCTCTGGTTACTGCTCAGGTGTCGTAGTGTCGCCCGACGGACTCGTCTTCACCAACCACCACTGTGGCTTTGAGGCTATCCGTTCGCACTCTACCGTGGAGCACGACTACATGCTCAACGGCTTCTACGCAAAGACCTTCGAGGAGGAGCTGCCGAACAAGGATATGTTCGTGAGCTTCATGGTGGACCAGAAGGACATCACGGAGATGCTCGCCGCACGCGGCTTCAACGAGATGAACAACGAGCAGCGCGAGAAGTTGCTCAACGAGGTGGAGAACCAGATGATCAAGGAGGTGCACGAGCAGGATCCGTCGCTCGACCTCGAGATCAAGCCGTTCTACGAGGGCAACAAGTACTACGCTACGACATACCGCACCTTCCGCGACCTGCGCCTCGTGTTCACCATACCGAAGTCGATGGGCAAGTTCGGCGGCGAGACCGACAACTGGATGTGGCCGCGCCAGACCTGCGACTACTCGGTGTTCCGCATCTATGCCGACCCGAACACCAACGGACCGGCTAAGTACTCGAAGAACAACGTGCCTTACAAGCCGAAGCACTGGGCTAAGGTGTCGATGGATGGATACAAGGAGGGCGACTTCGCCATGACTATCGGCTACCCAGGTTCTACCGAACGCTACCTCTCAAGCTACGGCATACGTGAGATGCGCGACGCTGAGAACGCTCCGCGTGCCCAGATACGCGGTGTGAAGCAGGCGGTGATGATACGCCACATGCGTGCCGACGAGGCTGTGCGCATCAAGTACGACTCGAAGTATGCGCAGAGCTCCAACTACTGGAAGAACTCGCTCGGTATGAACAAGTGCATCGACTCCGTGGGCATCATCCGCCAGAAGGCTGACTTCGAGGACCGCATCCAGGAGTATCAGAAGTGGACCGGCTATCTGAAGGGCAAGCTCGACTTCGAGAAGATGAAGAACCTCTACGCAAAGCGCTTCGATGCCGACAAGCTCAGCACCGTATGGCGCGAGACATTCTCACGCACCAGCGAGTTCAACACACGTGCGCTCACACTCATCGGCATGATGCCAGAGAAGGGCAGCAAGAAGGCGAAGACCTACTACAGCTTCCCCGACAACAGTGCAGAGTGGGACGCGGCTCTCGACAAGGACGTGCAGGCTGCGCTCATTGACAACTTCCGCCAGTATGTGGCAAAGGAAGAGTTGCCTGAGTTCTACACCACCATTGCGGAGCAGTTCGGCGGCGACACACGCAAGTATGTCGACTGGTTGTGGGCTACATCCGTAGTGATGAAGAGCGGCAAGAAGATTACGCTCACCGAGAAGGCACTCGCCAAAGACCCCGGCTATCAGTATGCGAAGGCTGTGAAGGCTGTCTACGACAAGTGCAGAAGCGTTATAAACAGCGTGTATGAAGAGATTGAGGAGCAGGAGCGTTACCTCTGCGATGCCAAGGTGCGCTACGAGCAGGAATTGCCTCACTACTCGGATGCCAACTTCACGATGCGTCTGTCATACGGTCAGGTAGGCGGCTATCTGCTGGGTGGCGAACCGTCGGGCTACTACACCGAGGCTTCGTCTATCGTGCGCAAGATGGAGGCTGGCGAGAAGGGTACCATCGACTATCAGGCAGAGCCAGTGATGAAGCAGCTCCTTTCTTCGCCCGATTTCGGCAAGTACACCGACAAGACAACGGGTAAGATGCAGCTCTGCTTCCTCACCAACAACGACATCACCGGCGGCAACTCCGGCTCGCCGATGTTCGACGGCAACGGCAACCTCATCGGTCTGGCGTTCGACGGCAACTGGGATTCGCTCTCAAGCGACATCTGGTTCGACAAGCGTCTGGCTCGCTGCATCGGTGTGGATATCCGCTACATGCTCTTCCTCATGGATAAGTGGGGCAACGCAGAGCGTCTGCTCAAGGAGATTGGCGTGAAGTAAGGCTTCGCTCTCAGTAAATATATAAAAAGAGGCTACGGCAGTTTTTGTCGTAGCCTCTTTTTTATAGGAAATACCCATAGCAAGAGGTTCTGTGAATTTTGTGAATTCCGTGGGAAAAAGAAGTGCCCACGGAACGCACGGAATCCACAGAAGTTTAGGGTGCGAAACTGCCCACAGAAGCCACGGAACACACAGAACATTCTTGCTGCGGTGGAGACCGGAGACCTCCGCTACTGGCTAAACGCACACTAAACTTCTGTGAATTCCGTGAAATCTGTGGGAGGACATTCCCAAGCAAGAGGTTCTGAATTTTGTGAATTCCGTGGGAAAAAGAAGTGCCCACGGAACGCACGGAAACCACAGAAGTTTAGAGTGCGTAGAGAAAAACTACGGAATCCGTTGTTAAAATATTAATCTTGAGCGGTGGGTTCCGAACGCCGCCCGATTGGATTGCGTCCGCCACCCGATCGGATTGCGTTCGCCGTCCGCACCGACAGCGTACGGAGAACGATGACAAAACATGAACTATTGGGCGATTAAAGCGGCTATTTCATCGAGCGTATGCGCCACTTTCACGGTGTCCTCGAAGCCGGCACGCAGCACGCCACGCGTCTTCAGGTCGTCGAGCATAGCGATGAGCGAGTCCCAGAAGCCGCCGATGTCGTAGAGGATGACGCGCTTGTTGTGGTAGCCGATGGAGGCAGCGGCGAGCACAGTGAATATCTCGTCGAGTGTGCCCACGCCACCCGGCAGCGCGATTATTACGTCGCTGCGCTCAATCATAAGGTCTTTGCGGTCGGAGAGGTTGTCGCAGAGTATCTTCACGTCGACATAGTCGGACACCTTTCCGCCTTTCTCCACTATCGTAGGCACCACGCCCACGGTCATTCCCTTTGCGTCGTGCACAGCCTTCGCTACGCACTCCATCAGTCCGAGGTTGCATCCGCCGAACACCAGCGTATGCCCGTTGGCACCCATCCAGGTGCCCAGCTCGCTCGTGCGCTCGAAGTATTCGGTGGGAATATTTGAGTTGGCAGAGCAGAAAATACAAATGTTCATTGTTTATTTTGGGTTTTTTATTATTAACTAAGCCGACCTAAGCCTTTGCTGACTAAGCCGAACTAAGCCTTCTTAGGCCTTTCTAAGCCTTTGCTAACTAACTAAGCCCTCCCCGACGGGGAGGGTTGGGAGGGGCTCTGGCTGGTGCTACTCCTCTTTAGGCTATAATATCCGAAGCGGCAGCGCAGACAATCCTTTCGCTCGCAGTAGCGGTGCTGCAGCTGTATGAGTGCCTGCGTGTCGGCGGCGTTGCGTGCCTCCACGCCGCACTCCTTCCAGAGGCGTATGTAGGTGTTGTCCTCGGCAGGCAGCTCTTCGAGCCAGTCGAGTGCGCGCTGCACAAGGCGTTCGTCGTCGCGGTAGCAGCCCCAGGCGTGCAGCACGGGCACGGCGGCGTTGATGGCGAGCAGGTTGAGCGAGGCGGTGGATAGTCGCTTCTCGTTGAGGCTGCTCTCCTTGCCGAACGTGTAGTGCGTGCGCCAGTAGTCGCCCACGCTGGTCTGCAGCACAGCGTGCAACTGTTTCACACTCTCGCACGCCGTTATCTCAGCCAAGCCGGCACGGCGCGAGCAGTAGAGCTGCGCCAGCTGCGACATGCGTATATACGGGAAGTTCTGCGGACGCAGACGCAGGAAGCGCCACGCCTGACGCGCCATCGGTTCGAGCCGGAACTTGCGCGAGAGATAGCCGAACTCGCGCTTTAGGCTGAGGAAGTAGGGGTCGGCGAGGGCAGCATCGCGCGTAGCGGGTGTCATCTGCGCCTCGTCGAGCAGTCCAGCCATGCCCATGAACATCGCCTCCACCTGAAACGGGTCGTCGCGGTGGTGGGCTATCTGCATCAGTGGCAGTCGCTCCGCCCACTGCTCAAACGCCTCGCTGTTCACGCCGAAGCCGAAGCTGCGCGCCATGGTGGCGAAGAACGCAGCCTCCCACGAGCCCTCGAACAGAGCTACGCGGCGGCGTATCGCCTCCGTCTTCTCGTTGAGGCGCTCGGCAACAAGCGCACTGAGCCACGAGCGTTTCTTGATGGCATCGAGCGGAAGCACCGCCTCGCGGCAAGGCGGATAGCGGTCGAAGGCGAGCAGACGGCGGTAGTTGCTGAGCACCTGCTGCGGCACTGCGAGCTGCACCTGCGGCAGGTGGTCGCCACGCTCGGTCACAACGTCGGCATCCACCACCGCTGCCACGTGCAAGACCACGTTGTTGTACGCCGCATCGGTGTCGTGACCATGCAGAAACCAGTCGGCAGAGCGTTCGTGAATCTCCACATTGCCCACCCACATCACGCCGTCGATGCGCACCTTGGCGTTGAAGAAATCGGGTCCGGCGTGCATGTTCAGCAGCCCAGGGTCGATGACCTCCACGCTGCGACCGTCGGTGGTGCGCAGCTCGCTGAGCGGCAGTATGCGATGTTTCCAGATATAGTGCAGTAGCTTTTCCATAGACGTTCGGGATTTAACGACCTCAAAGTTACGTTTTTTTTACATCAAAAGTAGTTTTTATATTCAAAAAATAAGTAATTTTGTAGGCAGAACTTGTAAATATGTCAATCTGTAAAATTGTCAACCCGTTAACTTCTCAATTATAAAAGAATGAAACGCTATTTACTATCAGCTGCTGCGCTCTGTTTCGCAATGGCAATGAGCGCACAATCGCTCTTCGTTGGATCGTACAACATACGCTATCACAACAACGGCGACGACCGCAAAGGTAACGTGTGGACAACACGCTGCAAGGTGATTTGCGACCAGGTGAACTTTGAAGATCCCGACATCTTCGGAGCGCAGGAAGTGCTGCACGCGCAGCTCGACGACATGCTCGGCGCACTCGATGGCTACGACTATATCGGCGTGGGTCGCGACAACGGCAAGAAGAAGGGCGAATATGCAGCCATCTTCTACAAGAAAGACCGCATAAAGCTGCTCAACAACGGCAACTTCTGGCTGAACGAGACCCCCGAGAAACCTAAGCTCGGATGGGATGCCGCCTGCATACGCATCTGCTCGTGGGGCGAGTTTGAGCAGGCAGCAACCGGTTTCCGCTTCTACTACTTCAACCTGCACATGGACCACGTGGGCGTGGTGGCGCGTCGTGAGGCAGCGAAGCTCGTAGTGAAGAAGATTGGCGAGATAGCCAAGGGTGCGCCAGTGGTGCTCACCGGCGACTTCAATGTTGACCAGAACGACGAGATATACGGCATCTTCGCTTCGTCTGGAATACTCAACGATTCGTACACACACGCTCGTCTGCGCTTCGCCGAGAACGGCACGTTCAACGACTTCAAACCTGACGTGAAGACGCAGTCGCGCATCGACCACGTCTTCGTGTCGCCGGAGTTCAACGTCGACCGCTACGGTATGCTCACCAATATGTACTGGACCGACGATGCTCCGACCGATAACCAGAAAAGCAATCAGGCTCCTACGCAGCTCGAGTTCCGCAAGATGACACTCCGCATACCAAGCGACCACTACCCAGTGTTCGTGAAGATTAATTACAAGAAATAAGTTGATGTGTTGAGAAATGATGTTGTTGTGTTGTTATGTTGAGATGTTGACATTAGTGCATATCTCACCACAACACCATCACACAACATATCTCAACACCTCACCATCTCACCACCTCAACACAACACCATAACACCATCATAACATGACCAACATTCATCCAGTAGGCGTCAACGACCGCCACAAAACACTATTTGAAGGTCTTTGGCCTTTGCCTTACGGCGTGAGCTACAACGCATATATCATCGACGACGAGAAGGTAGCACTCGTCGACACAGTAGAAGTAGACTTCTTCTCGCAGTTCATAGACAACGTGCGCCGCGTCATCGGCGACCGTCCCATCGACTATATCATCGTCAACCACATGGAGCCCGATCACAGCGGCTCGCTCGCACTCATCAAGAAGTACTACCCCGACGCAAAGATCGTGGGCAACAAGAAGACCTTCGACATGATGCGCGGCTACTACAACGTGGGCAACACGGAGGACGAGATAGTGGAAGTGGCGAACGGCGACACGCTCTCGCTCGGCACACACGAGCTGGTGTTCACCATGATTCCGATGGTACACTGGCCCGAGACAATGGTGACGCTTGACGTCACAGAGCACGTGCTCTTCTCGGGCGACGCCTTCGGATGCTTCGGTGCTCTGAACGGCGCATACGTAGACAGCGAGATGAACTGCGACGTTTATTGGAACGAGATGCAGCGCTACTACTCGAACATTGTGGGCAAGTATGGCGTGCCCGTGCAGCAGGCACTGAAGAAGCTCGCCGGCGTGCAGATCGACTACATCTGCCCGACGCACGGACCGATATGGCATGAGCACATCGCACGCGTCATCGGCGAGTACGACCGCATGAGCCGCTACGCTACCGAACCGGGACTCGTCATCTGCTACGGCTCGATGTACGGCAACACAGAGCGCGCTGCCGAGAAGATAGCCAGCGCAGCAAGCCGTGCCGGCGTGAAGAACATCGTGCTGCACGACGTGTCGCGCGAGAACCACTCGTTCATACTCAGCGACATCTTCAAGTACAGCGGTCTCATCCTCGGTGCACCTACATACAACAACGGTATCTATCCGGGAATGGAGATGCTGCTCTCCGAGCTCGCCGGACGCTGCATCAAGAACCACTACCTCGGCATCTTCGGCTCGTTCACATGGGCAGGCCAGGCAGTAAAGAAGATAAGCGAGTGGAACGAAAAACATATGAAGTTCGAACTCGTAGGCACACCGGTAGAGATAAAGCAGAGCCTGAGCGCAGAGACCGAAGCCGCCTGCGAGGCACTCGGCAAGGCAATGGCAGAGCGACTGAAGTAAGAAGGCTTTATAAAGCACTTTGCACATATCTACTATTGCGTGTTTTTTTTAGTAGCAGCAACTAAAGAATTGATAAAAAGTTGCTGTTACTGAATAAAATATGTAATTTTGCAAAACATAATATAACAAAGTAATAGAAGGAGGTAAGTATGACAATAGAAGAAAAGAAAGCAGACTTCTTGCGCCGATTCAGAGCCTCACGATTGCGCAAAGAAGACTTTATTTCTAAAATGGAAAAGCGTATGCGTGAAGACTACCGCAAGCGCACTGGTAAGGAAGCAGAATCCTTTAATGTATTATAATGCATAGTCTAAATTAGTCACAAACCTACATTATAACAAAATAAACGCCCGTGTTTTGCACGGGCGTTTATTGGTTTATATGCTCTTTGCCTTAATCTTTTTACTCTTTTACTCTTTTACTTTTTAGTAACTTTTGATAAGTTACGCTGCATCTCAACAATAAAAATGAATGAATTCATTTTGTATTGTCTTCGATTTAGATAAAATCCTCGCGCTCACAAATGTAAATAAATTTCCATTTGCTTCGCTTAATCGGATTTTTGCAGTAACTTTGCACCCGAATTCAGGATTTATATTTTACGGGAAGCTGCCCAAATGTCTTCAATCAATTTCTTATTCGCTAAAGATACGACGTTGTGACATGGCTGGGGAAGACACCGAGCAGCTACAGATTAGAGTTAAGTCCACCCCTTTTTAGTATTAAGCAGCTCTGCGAAGCCCCAGGCTTACGAGCATTAACGAACAACATTCACATTGAAGACATTTGAAGAATTGGGCGTAAGCGAAGAGATTCGCCGCGCCATTGAGGAACTCGGCTTCGAACATCCGATGCCGGTTCAGGAGGAAGTTATACCGTTTTTGTTGGGTAATGGTAACGACGTAATTGCGCTCGCGCAGACCGGAACGGGCAAGACAGCCGCGTTCGGCATACCATTGTTGCAGCGTACCGACCCGACAGACCGCACTACGCAGGCTATCGTCATCTCGCCCACACGCGAGCTTTGCCTTCAGATAGCCGACGACCTGAAGTCATTCTCAAAGTATATTAAAGGTATTAACATTGTTGCCGTGTACGGCGGTACGTCTATCGTCGACCAGATGCGCGCTCTGAAGCACGGAGCGCAGATTATCGTGGCTACACCGGGCAGACTCATCGACCTAATGCACCGCGGAGCCGCTAAGCTTGAGGCTGTGCAGAACGTGGTGCTCGACGAAGCTGACGAGATGCTCAATATGGGCTTCTCCGACAGCATCAACGAGATATTCGACAACGTGCCGGCTGACCGCAATACGCTGCTCTTCTCTGCAACGATGAGTAAGGAGATTGAGAAGATTGCGCTCAACTATCTGCACGACCACAAGGAGATTGTAGTAGGCTCGCGCAACGAGGGTGCTGAGAACGTCAACCATATCTACTATATGGTGAACGCTAAGGATAAGTACCTCGCATTGAAGCGCATCGTCGACTTTTATCCGCGCATCTACGGCATCGTGTTCTGTCGCACCAAGGCAGAAACGCAGGAGGTGGCTGACAAACTCATACGCGACGGATACAACGCCGAGCCGCTGCACGGCGACCTCTCGCAGCAGCAGCGCGACATAACGATGCAGAAGTTCCGCCAGCACATCACACAGTTGCTCGTGGCGACGGACGTGGCAGCACGCGGACTGGACGTGGACGACCTCACGCACGTCATCAACTACGGTATGCCGGGCGATACCGAGAGCTACACTCACCGCTCTGGTCGCACCGGACGTGCAGGCAAGAAGGGCACATCAATCTCTATCATCCACACCAAGGAGCGCGGACGTGTGCGCGAAGTGGAGCGCGTGATAGGCAAGGAGTTCGTTGACGGCACGCTGCCTACGCCGCAGGAGATTTGCTCGAAGCAGCTTTTCAAGGCTATCGACGAGATTGAGAAGGTGGACGTGGACGACGAGCAGATAGCACCGTTCATGGAGGACATCAACCGCCACTTCGAATACTTCGACAAGGAGGACATTCTGAAGAAGATTGTGTCGCTGGAGTTCGGCAAGTTCCTGAAGTACTACGCCAATGCGCCGGAGATACAGAAGCCGTCTACAAGCCGCGACCGAAAGGAGCGTGGCGAGGGTCGCGACGGCAGAAAGCGTGAGAAGCGTGCGCCGGAGGCAGGCTATCGCCGTCTGTTCATCAACCTCGGTAAGGACGACGGATTCTATCCGGGCGAGGTGATGCAGTTCCTCAACCGCAATGTGCATGGCCGCCAGGAGGTGGGACACATCGATCTGCTTGCCCGCATCTCGTACATAGAGGTGCCGGAGCAGGATGCCGAGAAGGTGATGCGCGCGCTGAACGGAGCCACATACCGCAACCGTACCGTGCGCTGCAACGATGCCGACGACACGGCTGCTGCAAGTGGCGACGGAAAGCGTGGCTCGCGCCGCTCTTCCGACCGCGACGGTGGTCGCACATCGCGCCGTAAGGACGCAGCGAACGATGCTAACCCATACGAGAAGCGCTCCAAGCGTCGCAACGAGATGGAGGGACGCAACCGCTCGCAGCGTGGTCAGCGCGGACAGTCGCGCTACGAGAGCGGACGCAAGGACGACTGGCGACAGTTCATCAACAATCCTGACATTCAGCTCAAAGGCGATGAGCCAGACTTCTCTGAAGAAGGATGGGCACGCCGTAAGCCAAGAAAGAAGAAGTAAAGAATAGACAGCAATAATAAAATAAGGGGAGTCATCGCAAGTTAGTACGACGTGCTAACCAGCGGTGACTCCCCTTATAATGTTTAACTGTATGCACTGAAGTATTCGGTTCTTACTTCAGTAATATTCGTTTACGCTTTGTACTATTTCGAGTTGGCATCTTATGCCAACTTCTTCTCCAAGCGTTCGCGGATGGCAGCGATGAAGCCGGCAGAGTTCTTGGTCTGCGGAGTAACGCCTTCCATGAGTCCAGCGAGGTCCTTCGTTACGATACCCTCGTTGAGAGTGTCGAAGCAAGCAGCCTCAAGAGCATCAGCGTAGCGCACGAGTTCGGGTAGGTTATCCATCTCGCCACGTTTGCGCAGAGCGCCGCTCCAAGCGAAGATAGTAGCCATCGGGTTGGTAGATGTCTCCTCGCCCTTCAGATACTTGTAGTAGTGGCGTGTAACGGTGCCGTGAGCAGCCTCGTACTCGTACTTGCCGTCAGGCGAAACGAGCACAGAAGTCATCATTGCCAACGAGCCGAATGCTGTGGAAACCATGTCGGACATAACGTCGCCGTCGTAGTTCTTGCAAGCCCAAATGAAGCCGCCCTTAGAGCGGATAACGCGTGCTACTGCGTCGTCGATGAGGGTGTAGAAGAACTCTAAGCCGCGCTTCTCGAACTCCTCCTTGTACTCCTCGAATACCTCGTAGAAGATAATCTTGAACTGTGCGTCGTACTTCTTCGAGATGGTATCCTTTGTAGAGAACCAAAGGCTCTGGTTGGTGTCAAGCGCGAACTTGAAGCAAGAGTGTGCGAACGAACGAATCGACTTGTCGGTGTTGTGCATAGCCTGAAGCACACCAGCACCCTTGAACGTGTGAACCACAACCTCCTCGTGCTTGCCGCTCTCGCCGTCGAAGATGAGCTTGGCTACGCCCGGTTCGTCGGCGCGAATCTCCACGCTCTTGTAAACGTCGCCGTAAGCGTGACGAGCGATAGTGATAGGCTTCTCCCAGTTCTTCACTGCCGGATGGATGCTCGGGATGGTGATAGGTGTGCGGAATACTGTGCCGTCGAGGATAGAGCGGATAGTGCCGTTCGGACTCTTCCACATCTGATGGAGTTTGTACTCGTCCATGCGCTGGTGGTTAGGTGTGATGGTAGCACACTTAACGGCTACGCCCAAGCGTTTTGTTGCCTCGGCTGCGTCCTTTGTTATCTGGTCGCCAGTCTCGTCGCGTTTAACGAGTCCCAGGTCGTAATACTCTGTCTTGAGGTCAACGAACGGAAGAATAAGCTCATCCTTGATCATCTGCCACAAAATACGTGTCATCTCGTCACCATCCATCTCTACGAGTGGGGTGGTCATCTGAATTTTTTCGGTCATAGTTATTTTGATTTAAGAGTTATTTCTTGTTCTTATAATAGTTCATCAAGCAACCGTCTGCCAGGATCTGACGCTCGTCGGCGGTGAGGTTCTGGAAGAAGAGGTGTATAGGTTTAACGCCGTCGCGTGCGATAATCTGTGCGTCAATCTCCTCCTTACCGGTGAGGATAGCCTCGCGGATGCCTGGTACGAAGAGTTTGTCGCCCGGCTCGAAGTTGAACTCAACGTCCTTAGCGATTGTGAACGGCACGATACCCCAGTTGATGCAGTTAGAACGGTAGCGCTTTGTAGCGTACTCGTAGCAAACGTTAGCGTCGCCGCCGAGCACCTTCTGGCAAGAAGCAGCCTGCTCGCGAGCCGAGCCGTCGCCCGGGCGGTTAGCGAATACGCATGAGCCGAACGATGTGTCCTCAGCCTTTGCGCCCACCTTAGCGAGAGCCTCTGCGATGTTTGCACTCACCTCACCTGCACGGCGTGCGAGGTCCTGCTTTTGAATTTCCTTGCTCAGACCTACGTACTCAGGCACGCGGCGAGAGAGGGCGAACTCAGAAAGCTTCAACGGGTTAGAGCGGTAAGAACTTGTCTCGCCAGACGGGATGAGCTCGTCGGTAGTTGTAACCGGGTCGTGGATAACGGCTGCCAACTCGAGCAGCATGTTCTCCTGCATTGCATACATTGTAGGCCAGTCCTTGATGTTCGGACCATAGCGCAACTCGGTCTCAGGGCGTGGTCTGCCGTAACCGTTGTAAACGCGGCACTTGTATATCTTCTCGTCGTAAGTGTATGGTTTGTGTGTGTTCTCGTACTCCACGTCGGTAGCAGCTGTGATTGCGCCACCGTTGGCTGCTGTAGCAGCGATAGAGCGTGCGTCCATAAGTGCCACGAGTGAGAGCTGTCCCTGACCCGGCTTAGAGCCCTCGCGGTTGGGGAAGTTGCGTGTAGTGTGGCGGATAGACAGACCGTTGTTAGACGGAACGTCGCCTGCGCCGAAGCACGGACCGCAGAATGCCGGTTTCATCACAACGCCAGCCTCGATGAGGTCGGCAGTGATGCCCTCGCGTGTCACAGCCATTGATACCGGAGTAGACTGCGGATAAGCCGAAGCCGTGAAGTAGTCGTTGCCGATGCTCTTGCCCTTGAGGATAGCTCCAGTCTCTGCGAGGTTGTCGTATGTGCCGCCCGAGCAGCCGGCGATGATGCCCTGGTCAGCGTAAACCTTACCGTCGACAACCTTGTCAACAAGATGTACGTCCACCTTGTCGCCGAAACGCTTCTTCGCGTCTTCCTCGATGCGTGTGAGGATGCCAACTGGGTCAGCCTGAAGCTCATGGATTGTGACTGCGTTCGACGGGTGGAACGGCAGCGCAATCATAGCCTCCTGCGAAGAGAGGTCGATGCGAATCATCATGTCGTAGTAAGCAACGTCGCCCGGCTTCAGTTCCTTGAAGTCCTGCGGACGCTCGTGTATGTCGTAGTGGTGCTTCACCTCTTCGTCTGTAATCCATATAGAACTCAAGCAGGTGGTCTCGGTAGTCATAATGTCGATGCCGTTACGGAAGTCGATAGGCAATTCCTTCACGCCAGGGCCTGCGAACTCGAGCACCTTGTTCTTCACAACGCCGCTCTCGAATGTAGCCTTCACGAGCGAGATAGCCACGTCGTGCGGACCTACGCCCTTCTTCGGTTTGCCCTCGAGCCATACGAGCACTACCTCAGGTGCGTTGATGTCCCAAGTGTTCTTGAGCAACTGCTTCACGAGCTCGCCACCGCCTTCGCCAACACCCATGTTGCCGAGTGAGCCGTAGCGTGTGTGAGAGTCGGAACCGAGAATCATATTGCCGCACTTCACCATCATCTCGCGTGCATACTGGTGGATGACAGCCTGGTTAGCAGGCACGTAGATGCCACCATATTTCTTTGCTGCCGACAGACCGAAAACGTGGTCGTCCTCGTTGATAGTGCCACCAACGGCACAGAGTGAGTTGTGGCAGTTGGTCATTGCGTAAGGCAGCGGGAACTCCTCCAGTCCGCTTGCGCGTGCTGTCTGTATAATTCCTACGTAAGTGATGTCGTGCGACATCATAGCGTCGAAGCGGATGCGCATCTTCTTACCCTTCGATCCGTCCACGTCGTGCGAGCGGAGGATGCCGTAAGTGATAGTGTTTTCGCGAGCTTCGTCAGGTGTCAAACCTTCATAATTGTCGCAAACTTTGGTACCATTGAGGAGATAGACTCCGTGATTAATAAGTTCTACCATAATGTCAAGGTTTTTAGTTATTAGATTGTTAGAATTGTATTCTTGTTTGTAGGTTGGTGCACTTGCTACAAGTGCACCCCCTATGTTTGTATGCTTCCAATGAATATGGTGAGCGATAGCATGTCAGCAGCTCCGCCTGGTGATATGTTTCGGGTTGTGTAGTGCCGATCCATGTCTTTTAGAGCAGCCTCCGAGAAGTTGTCGAGCAGTGCTCGGGCTTCCTGCTTCACCTCCTCGGCTGTGGCTAAGTCGGTGCGATAGATGACATTGGTGTCGTCGAGGTCGCACATGATGCGCAACAGTGTCTTGTGCAACGTGTGCGCATCGTGCTCCTTTCTGCGTTCGATGTAGAACGGAAGCCACTCTGCGAACAGCATCTCGTAGCCTTCGCGAGCGTTGTCGAGTGCTCCTTTTATTGCTGTGGTGCCCTTCGAGAGCAGTTTCGCCTTGCTGCCGTGCGTGCCGTTAGTGTCGGGGAAGCTGGCAGCGAGTGCTTTTATTGTGGTTTGTAAGGAGTCGGTATCCTTTTCGTGAGCAGCTGCTACAACCGCCAATCCCATTGAGAAGAGTGCCCCTTTATGGGTGTTCACGCCGTTGGTGGCGCTGAGCATAGCCTTTTCCGCTTCTATGCCTATGTCCCTTATGGAGGTGTGCGTGGGCAGAGCATCGGTGCAGCCGAGCAGTGCGAGCTTCACGAAGTAGGGGTGTAGCGTGTCGATGCTGCGTTGCATCAGCGCATAATCCATGTCGCGGTGTGCTCCGTTGTTGTCCTTGTCTACGAGTCCGGGCTTCGGCGTGGTGTCAAGCTCAGCCTGCAGTGCTCGTGTAGCGAGGTGTGCTATTATATAAGGTAGGGTGGTGGGTGACACGAGTTGTCTTATTGTGCTCATGTCACCTTGCTCCATAGCCTTGCGCACTCGCGATGCGCTTACGGCGTTACCCTCCTTCTCCAGTCGACTAATCTCTCTCACGTCCGTTAGCACCTCGTGCATCAGCTCGTTATAGCGTCGTGTGAGTTGGTCGGTTGGCTCTGTGCCTACGAAGCGGACGGTTGCGCCGAGTGCGGGTGCTATGTGTCGGCGGAAGAGGTCGAGGTCGAGCAGCATCTGCGTGTCGGCTGCGTCGTCGAGACGTTTGAGAAAGTACGTGGGGAACGTAGCCTGACTGATGGCGTACTCGCTTCCGTCTATCACCGTGACGTTCTCAAGATGTGCCACGCCTTGCTCCACCATCGCCTTGCGCTCTGCGTAGGCGAAGAGTGAGCAGTCTTCTCTCACTACCATCACGAACAACCGTTCCACTTGCTTTGCTGCCTGCTCTATCAAGTAGCGGTGACCGAGTGTGAAGGGGTTGCAGTTCATTACCACAACGCCTCGGAGAGGCGTTGTGGTGGTGAGGGGTTGAGGGGTTGAGGGGTTGAGGGGTTGAGGGGTTGAGAGGGTGAGGTGTTGAGGTGTTGAGGTGTTGAGATGTTGAGATGTTGAGGTGTTGAGATTTGTTTTTTCTTCCTCTTTACATTCTTCACTATTTTCTTTACACTCCTTACTGTCCTCTTTACACTCTTTATTGTATTCTTTATACTTTTCTGATTCCTCTTTTATCTTTTTCAGTTGCTCAACCATATTATTGATTCCTCCGATGCCCGTCTCCATAAGTACGGCTTCGGGTGCTTCGGCGAGCAGTCGGAACGACAGACTCTCGAAGAGTTGTCTGTTCTTGGGTTTTGTGAACAACATGACGTTGCTATGTCCCTCCTCGTTAGCGTGTGCTATGAGGTGTGAGATGAGTGTGTTGGCGATAGCTTCGCCCTTATGCGCATCGTCCACAGCCACACACTTTATTACGTTGCCCTTCAGTCCGCCACCAGCTATCATCTCTCCGTCGTCGTCTGTTACGGCAGCGTAGTAGTGCATGTCGTCGAAGCGTAAGCTGTTGCGTTTTAGGAACGCCTCTATGCGTTGTCGTTGACGGGGTGTTGTGGGGTTAAGGGTTTGTATCTCCATAGATTGTTTAAGGTCGTTTGTTATGTTTGTCTTGCCTTAGTGTAAAGGTCTACCATCTCGTTTATCTTCGCCCATATCTCCTCCTGCGTGTGCCAGCGCATCCTCATGCAGTAGCGTGCTTCGTGTTCGCAGACGAGACAGCGGCGCGGTTTTTCGCCAATAGCGTCTCTTGCGACAGGTATGCCGTCGGTGTTTATAACGTCTATATCGAAGAGTCTGCCCAGCGGGTGCGTGTCCTCTATCGTTACCGCTATGCGCTTGGCTTCGAGCAGCGGCAGCGGTGTGACGAGATAAGCCTCGTAGCCCGTGTTGAGGTCGCGCTCGGTGAGCACAGCCTCGCGTTCTGCGTCGCTCATGTCGTTGAGATGGAACGCCTCACGCATAGCCTCTACGGCTGCGTGTGCCGCACAGAGCGACTGATGATTGCGCTTCACGCTTCCTGGCATGACAACGGTGAGGCACACCAGTGTCTTTCCCGAGTGTTCAGCCAGCAGCTTCTGCTGTGTGGCATGGCGTGCGTCGCGGCTCGCCAGAAGTTCGTGAAGCGTAATCATTCTTTGAGTTTTGAGTTATTCAACGATGTTCTTGATGACATCCATCACCGATCCGTCGCGGTTCATTACCACGCCCACCACCTTGTCGCCGAACGGCAGCGGTGCCGGGTTGCCGATTACGGAGAGTGCGCGGTCGCGAAGCTCCTCGAGCGTTACGATCTTCAGTCCGGCAGCCTTCAGGCGTTCGGCTATCTCCTGTCGGGCAGGGTTGACAGCGATGCCGTACTCAGTGACAACAACGTCTACGGTGCGACCCGGAGTGATGAGCGTTGTCACTTCGTTCACCACGCATGGTATTCTGCCACGGAGCAACGGGCAGACGATGATAGAGAGTGCAGAGTCTTCGGCTGTGTCGGGATGTCCGCCGATAGCACCGCGTATGATGCCGTCGCTACCTACGAGCACGTTCACGTTGAAGTTGACATCCACCTCAAGAGCCGAAAGTATCACGATGTCGAGATAGTGCGTAGCCGCACCCTGCTCGTGCATACTTGCATACTCGCAAGCCGACACCTCCTTGTGCTTCGGGTCGTTCTTGAGCGACTCGGCAGCCACCTTGTCGAACGACTGCACGTCGATGAGGCGCTCGATGAGTCCCTCCTCGTGCATCTTCACCATGTGAGCCGTGATGCCGCCGAGAGCGAACGAAGCCTTGATGTCCTGGTCTATCATGCTCTGGCGGATGTACTTAACGGCTGCGAGCGAAGCACCGCCCGAACCGGTCTGTATCGAGAAGCCGTTCTTGAAGTAGCCGCTGTTTACGATTACCTTTGCAGCCTGCTGAGCGAGCAGTATGTCGCGCGGGTTCTTGGTGTCGCGGATGGCACCCGAAGCAATCTTCGACGAGTCGCCTACCGACTCTACCTCCACCACGTAGTCTACGTCATGCTCCGAGATAGAGTTCGGAGTGTTAGGATAGGGCACGAGGTCGTCGGTGAGGATTACCACCTTGTCGGCGTAGTGAGCGTCGGGCAGCGCGTAACCGAGCGAGCCACAGATGCTCTTAGCGTTCTCCGAGCGCGAGTAGCCGCAGGCGTTGCCGAGCGGGTCGGAAGAAGAAGCACCGAGGAAAGCCACGTCGATATGCATCTCGCCCGAAGCGATAGCCTCGCCGCGTCCGCCGTGCGAGCGGAACACCACCGGCTTCTCCATCAGTCCGTGCGAAATCTCCTTGGCCAGTTCGCCGCGCAGACCCGATGTCGAAATCTCCGTGATCACGCCGTTGCGAATATGCTCGATGAGCGGTTCGTGTACGTCCTGCAAGCTCGAAGCCGCGAGGTGCAGATTCTTGAATCCCATCTCAGCGAGCTTATCCACAACCATATTCACCACCTTGTCTCCACCACGGAAGTGGTGGTGGAACGATATTGTCATGCCGTCCTTCAGTCCCGAGTGGCGTATAGCCTCTTCGAGCGACATGAGCTTGGGGCTCTTCTGCTGCAGTTCGAGGCGCGGAGTGATGTCCTTGTGTGCCTCTACATTATTATATACGCTCTTTCCCATAGCCTGAGCCACCTGCTCGGCGAGGGTATGTCTTTCGTTCAGTGTGCTCATGCTATGTCCTCCTGTTTAATTACGCCCGAAGCCAGTGCCAAGTCGATGACGCGCTGTGCGCGTATCACCACTGGTCGGTCAACCATTTTACCGTTCACGGCGATAACTCCCGAGCCTTTCTTCTCAGCCTCCTTGATGGCTGCGATCACGGCGAGAGCCTTGTCGATAGCCTTCTGTGTCGGTGTGAACACCTCGTTGATAATCTCGATCTGGCGCGGATTGATAATCGACTTTCCGTCGAAGCCCAACTGATGAATCAGCTCCACCTCCTTGCGGAATGTCTCCATGTCGTTGAGGTTAGAGTAGACGGTGTCGAGCGCGTCGATGCCAGCCGCGCGAGCTGCCACCACGATGGTCTGGCGTGCCATGAGCAGCTCCATGCCCTCGGGTGAGCGTTGTGTCTTCAGGTTGGCGCAGTAGTCCTCCGCGCCGAGCGCGATGCCCATCATGCGCTTAGAAGCGGTAGCTATGGCGTAGGCGTTGACAACGCCGAGCGTGCTCTCCAGTGCAGCCATGATCTGTGTGCGACCCACGCAGCCCAGCTCCTGCTCCACCTTTTCAATCTCGCGCTCCACCTCTATTACCTCCTCTGCGGTCTCGGTCTTCGGCATACGTATCACGTCGACGCCAGCCTTAACCACAGCCTCGATGTCCTTCTTGCCATACGGTGTGTTCAGCGGATTGATTCGCACCACCATCTCCGTCGTGCCGTAGTCGATAGTCTTCAGCGCGTTGTAGACGAGCAGGCGTGCAGCGTCCTTCTCTGCCATTGTCACAGAGTCCTCAAGGTCGAGCATTATTGAGTCGGGATGATATATATAGGCATCCTGCATCATACCAGGGTTGTTTCCCGGTACGAACATCATAGTTCTTCTTAGTCGTTTCATAGGTCAAAAAGTTTAGGGGTTAGTCTTTCCACACGTCTTTGCCCGTAGCTCTCACGGCAGCCGCGGTGACGCGTGCGCGGATAGTGCAGTCGAGCGCGCCCTTGTCAGTGGCGTGCACCTCAGCACGGGTGATGCCGAGTCCTTCGAGTGTCTCAACAATCACCTTACGAATCTGGTCGCCAAACTGGTAGGCAACCGAACTTTGCAAATCAATATTCAGACCCTCTTTCTCGCAGGGGGCAATCTGAATCATGATGTCGCCGGACTCCATTGTGCCGGCAGTAGCTTGTTTTAGTTCCATAGGTGTAGTATTTTAAAGTTTATGGTCTTCTTTGAGGGGCAACCTGCGGTGCTTTAGCGAAGAGGAAGCGAGGAGTTGTGTAGAAACGTAATAAAACAAAAATTGCGTAAATACAACAACACTTCCTCCGTCAAGAACACCGAAGAGAACCGAGTTATACTTACGCTCGCGCGAGCAGTATATAGGAAATATATAATGTCTGTGTACGCACAAAACTTATTCAGTGTGCGGTTTCTAAATTCACGGGGTAAAGATACATATTAATTATGAAACGACCAAGTGTTTTTGCTATATTTTTTTCGCTTTAACAACGTTGCGCCCGTGTTACTATAAGCATCTGCGTCGGTCGGTGCGGACATCTGCGTCGGTTGGTGCGGACATCTGCGTCGGTCGGTGCAGACATCTGCGTCGGTCGGTGCGGACATCTGCGTCGGTCGGTGCGGACATCTGCATCGGTCGGTGCGCGTCGCGCAAACGCCTCTTTAAGACGATTGCTGTTGCAAGTAAAACACGCCAAAGTGTCCGCCTGGGCTGACTATTTGTCGCCAAACTGCCAATATTGCTTACTGTTTATTGTTTTTATGGGCGATTTTGGCATTGGTACGTAAGTTGCATTATGATTAGTGCAAGCCGATGGACGGAAGCCCAAAGGCAAGCAAACGATAAACGTAAAAATTAAAATATAAATAGGAGGTATTTGATATGTTACCAGTAATGAGAAATGCATGGATGCCAGAAGTTTTCAACGACTTTTTTGATACCGACTTTATGCCGCGTACTAACGCAACCGCCCCAGCTATAAATGTTAAAGAGACAGAACACGACTATACTGTAGAGCTCGCAGCTGCCGGAATGAAGAAGGACGACTTCAACATCAACATCGATGCCGACGGCAATCTGCACATCAAGATGGAGAAGAAGAACGAGAAGAAGGAAGAGGAGAAGAAGGAGCACTATCTGCGCCGCGAGTTCTCTTACACCAAGTTCGAGCAGACACTTCTCTTGCCTGATGATGTCGACAAGGAGAAGATTGCAGCTAACGTCAGCGATGGTGTGCTCACAATCGACCTTCCGAAGGTTGAGCAGAACGTGCAGAAGGCAGCTCGCCAGATTGAGGTTAAATAACCGTTGATTTTGGTTAGTACTAAATGATATGAATTGTTGTTGATATAAATTTTTGATTAGGTCTAAATGAGAAAGCCCTGCTCCGCACGAATGCGAAGCAGGGCTTTCTTCATAAAATAATTAATAATTAATAATTAAGAATTAATAATTACTTGTACTCGTGTACTGGCAGTTCGCCGTTCAATGCTCCTAAGGCGTTGAACGCTAACGACTCCATCTCACCTTCGCCTGGCATCACGATGACCGGAGCGAGGAAGTCCACCTGCTTCTTTATCTCCTCAACGCAGTACTTGCTGTAGGCGATGCCGCCGGTGAGGATGATAGCATCCGCCTTGCCCCACAGCGCAACCGCCATGGCACCGATCTGCTTCGACACGGTGTAGAGCATAGCCTCGAGCACTTCGTGGAACGGCTCCTCGCCAGCCTCTGCGCGGCGCGATATCTCCTTCATGTCCTTCATGCCGAGTAGTGCCTGGCAGCCACCGTTGCCTGCTAACATCTTCATAATCTCTGCCTGGGTATACTTGCCCGAGAAGCAGAGTCGCACGAGTTGGTCGGCAGGCAGCGTTCCGGCACGTTCCGGCGCGATAGGACCCTCACCGTTGAGCGCGTTGTTCACGTCGATCACCTTGCCCTCGTGGTGTGCCGATACGCAGATGCCGCCACCGAGGTGAGCCACTACGAGGTTCATCTCCTCATACTTGCGTCCGATGCTGCGCGCATAGCGGCGCGAGGCTGCCTTGGCGTTGAGCGCGTGGAAGATAGACTCGCGCTTCATGAACGGCAGACCCGTATAGCGTGCACGTGTCATAAACTCGTCTACCACCACAGGGTCAGCCATGTAGGCTGGGCAGTGGCACATCTGTGCGATGTCGTCGGCAAGAATCGAACCGAGGTTGCACACATGCTTGTGCTTGGCGTTGATGAGGTCCTGCTTCATCTGCTCGTTGATGGCATACACACCGCCGTGCAACGGTTTCAGCAGACCGCCTCTACCGATTACGGCATCGAATTCCAAAGGTATTCCTGCCTCCTCTAATAGTTTCAGGATGAAATTCTTGCGGTACTCGTACTGCTCCATCTCGGTTGCGTACTTGTCTACTTCCTCCTGCGGATGCAGTCCGTCGGATGTCCATACAGCGCGTTCGTCTTCATACACAGCCACCTTTGTAGAGGTGCAGCCAGGGTTGATCACAAATATTTTTTTCATGAATATGTCTTGAGTTTACTGTTTGTTAATTGCTTTCAGGCAAGCAGTTGCTAAAGAGTAGAATTTGGAGTCGGCAGTGTCGGCGCGCGATGTCACCACCACGGGTGCTGTCGTGCCTACGAGCATACCAGCCACCGTAGCACCACCGAAGAGAGTTATTGTCTTGTAGAATGTGTTGCCTGCCTCTATGTCAGGGAAGATGAGGCAGTTGGCGTTGCCCACCACTGGCGATGCGATGCCCTTGATGGCTCCGCTCTCTGCGTCGCAAGCCGTCTTCACGTCCATCGGTCCGCCTATCTCCACCTCGCCGTAGGCTCCTGCGGCGGCGTTCGCCTTCAGCTCCTCGTAGCTGAGCGTGAGCGGGAACTTCTCCGATACCTTCTCCGTGCAGTGGATGAGTGCCACACGTGGGCGGTCGCCACCCGTTATGCTGCGGTAGGTGTCGGTGATGTATCGTGTGATGGCATCGTATTGTTCGGTAGTGGGGTAGGGAATGACGGCTGCATCCGAGAAGAACAACAAATGGTTAAGGCTCGGCACATCAGCAACGGCGATGTGTGTGAGTACGCTACCCTTGATGAGTATGCCCTCCTCTTTGTTGAGTACTGCGCGCAAGAGGTTGTCAGTGTTCAGCGAACCCTTCATTAGCACGTCGGCTCTGCCCTCGCGCACCTCCTTAACGGCATGGCGCGCCGCGTCGTCATCGTCGTCAGCCACGATGAGTGTAACCTTGTCGGGATAGTCGGCAGCCAATCGGCGTGCGATATCAGCCTTTGCCGTGTTGGCTACAAGGGTGAAGCGTGCGAACTGTTCCGCGATGCTTCGTTCGATAACTTCCTCTGTGTGAGAGTCGGCAGGACATGCCACTGCTACAGTTACGACTCGCTCGGCTGAGCGCAGACGTGCGGGTAGGATTGAAAAGTCAACAATAGGTTCCATACTTTAGGGTATTATGTTTAGGGGGTTGCTCATTTTGTTGTCTTCTGTGCAACTTTTGCAAAGTTACAGTAAGTTTGTTATACTGCAAAGAAAATCGGTGAAATTTATTTACATTCATTCTGATGTAGTTATTTAATCGGCTAAATGTGTTAACTTTGCAGTCAAAAATAACAATGATATGTCTATGACTACTGCAGAATTTATACGCGAATATCGCGAACGTGATATCCGTCAGCTTGCGCTTCAAGCAAATCGCTTTCCGGATGTTGACATGCCCTACGCTCTCGACCAGATACAAGGCTGGCAGATAGCGCGTCGCAAGCTCCCCAAATGGGCTGCGTGCGATGGCGTGATCTTTCCGCCACACCTTTCTATGGAGCAGTGCTCGTCAGAACCCACAGCGCAGTATAAGCTTAACTTGGCGATGGAGTGGGCGGAGAGAGTTGGTCATGCGTCCCGCATGACCGACCTGACCGGCGGCTTCGGTGTCGACTTCTCGTTCACCTCATGCGCCTTTGCTGCGGCTACGTACGTGGAGCGCAACGAGCAGCTCTGCCACATCGTTGAGCACAACCTTCCGTTGCTCGGTTTGAACAACGCCACGGTAGTGTGTGCAGATGCCGTGGAGTATCTCTCAACCGTTGAACCGCAGACCATGCTGTTCCTCGACCCGGCGCGTCGCGACGAGCACGGCGCCAAGACCGTCATGCTTGCCGATTGCACGCCCGATGTTGTGCAGCTCCTGCCCAAGCTGCTTGAGAAGTCGCGCTTCACGATGCTGAAGCTCTCGCCTATGCTCGATTGGCATAAGGCTGTGGACGACTTGCAGGGCGCGGTGCGCGAGGTGCACATCGTGTCGGTGGGAGGCGAGTGCAAGGAGCTGCTGCTCGTACTTTCAACGGTGGTAGAGAGCGAACTGAAGGTGTATTGTGCGGATCTTTCTACCGCTTCAGACACTTCCTCTCTCTTTGTCTATACGCCAGGCTCCTCGGCTCCAGTCGCCAACTCAAAACTCAAAACTCAAAACTCAAAATTCGTACACGAGCCCAACGCCTCAATCATGAAAGCAGGCTGCTTCGACGAGTTGGCAGCAGCTTACGGCGTGTCGCCCGTGAGCCGCAACAGTCATCTCTTCCTCTCCGACGAACCCGTTGAGGGCTTTCCGGGCAGAAGCTTCGTTGTGGAGCGCGTGACGACGATGAACAAGGGCGAGCTGCGCAAGGCGTTGGTAGGCATAGAGAAAGCCAATATAGCTACGCGCAACTTTCCACTCACAGTTGCAGAACTGCGCAAACGCCTCAAAATCAAAGACGGCGGCGACGTGTATATCTTCGCCACAACCACCGCTGAAGGTGAACATCTGCTGCTAATTTCTCGTAAATATCGCTAAATGTTACCCAGTTTTTCGTTAGTTTAAGCATTTTTCCGTACTTTTGCATTTTTAAGGCTTTATTTATAAAGATGTATTGCTTGCCTAAAGAGGCAATCATACAATGTGTATCAAACAAAAGTGAAAGAATAAAACAATTAAAATGTCAGCAATAGAGATTAAGAAAGTTGAGTCGCGCCGCGACTTGTGCAAGTTTATCGATTTCCACAACGAGCTCTATAAAGGTAATCCTTATCACGTGCCAAACCTCTACTTCGATGAGATGAACACCTTCCGTAAGGATAAGAATGCAGCCTTCGACTTCTGCGAGGCTGAGTACTTCATGGCATACCGCGACGGTAAGGTTGTGGGTCGTGTGGCTGCTATCATCAACCACAGTGCCAACAAGAAGTGGGAGCGCGAGTCGGTTCGCTTCGGCTGGATCGATTTCGTTGACGATATCGAAGTGTCTAAAGCACTCCTCAAGGCAGTAGAAGACTACGGCAAGTCGAAAGGTATGAAGGAGATTGTCGGTCCGCTCGGTTTCACCGATATGGACCCCGAGGGAATGCTCCTCTACGGTTACGACCAGCTTGGCACTCAGGCTACGGCATACAACTACCCCTACTATCCGGAGCACATGGATCGCATGGGCGGATGGGAGAAAGACAACGACTACGTGGAGTATAAGCTCTACGTGCCGGAGGAAATGCCGGAGAAGTATGCTACCATCGCAAAGATGATTCAGAAGCGCTACAACCTGCAGGTGAAGAAGTTGAAGCGTAATGAGATATACGGCGAGAACGGATACGGCAAGAAGATATTCAATGTAGTGAACGAGACCTTCAAGGACCTCTACGGCTACTCGAAGCTCACCGACCGCCAGATAGAGCAGTACGTGAAGATGTACCTGCCGATGGCTGACCTCGACCTCATCACCATCATCGAGGACTGGAACACACCCGACCACAAGGTGGTTGGCGTAGGCATATCTATCCCGTCGCTCGCCCGCGCTTTGCAGAAGTGCGGTGGCAAGCTCTTCCCGTTCGGATGGTGGCACATCCTTCGCGCGTTGAAATTCCACAAGACCGAGGTGGTCGACCTGCTCCTCATCGGCGTGTTGCCGGAGTATCGTCAGAAGGGTGCCAACGCATTGCTCTTCTACGACCTCATACCTCACTACCAGCGTCTCGGCTTCAAGTGGGGCGAGACCCACGTCGAGATGGAGACAAACATGAAGGTTCAGGGACAGTGGCAGTATCTCAACCGCGAGATACACAAGCGCCGCAGATGCTACAAGAAGGATATTTAAGTCGGATAGCATCCTTGGGATACGATGACAATACTCGGGATGCTGTAAGATATTAAGAAATAAAATGGAAGAAAACATTCAACCCACAGTTCAATATACCGACGACAACATACGCCACCTCTCCGACATGGAGCACGTGCGTACACGTCCAGGTATGTATATCGGTCGCTTGGGCGACGGACAGTTGCCCGAGGACGGTATCTATGTGCTGCTGAAGGAGGTCATCGACAACTCTATCGACGAGTTCAAGATGAACGCCGGCAAGCGCATAGAGGTAGACATCGACGACCGTCTGCGTGTGTCGGTGCGCGACTATGGTCGTGGCATACCGCAGGGCAAGCTTGTTGAGGCAGTCAGTGTGCTCAACACCGGCGGCAAGTACGACTCGAAGGCGTTCAAGAAGAGCGTGGGTCTGAACGGCGTGGGTGTGAAGGCGGTGAACGCCCTCTCGGCACACTTCGAGGTGAAGTCGTACCGCGACGGCAAGGTGCGTGCGCTCAAGTTCGAGCGCGGCAACCTGACATCGGACATCACCGAGGACTCTGCCGACGAGAACGGCACCTACATCTTCTTCGAACCCGACCCGACACTGTTCGTCGGCTATTCGTTCCATGACGACTTCGTGGAGACGATGCTGCGCAACTACACCTATCTCAACTCCGGACTCACCATCATGTACAACGGTCGGCGCATCCTCTCGCGCAACGGCTTGGCTGACCTGCTCACCGACACGATGACCACCGACCCGCTTTACCCCATCATACACGTGAAGGGTGAGGACATAGAGATAGCCTTTACGCACACCAACCAGTACGGCGAGGAGTACCACTCCTTCGTCAACGGACAGCACACCACGCAGGGCGGCACCCATCAGAGCGCATTCAAGGAGCACATAGCCCGCACCATCAAGGAGTTCTTCGGCAAGAACTACGAGTTCACCGACATACGCAACGGACTCGTGGCTGCCGTCGCACTGAACGTAGAGGAGCCGATGTTCGAGAGCCAGACGAAGATTAAGCTCGGCTCGCTGCAGATGGCACCCGGGGGCGAGAGCATCAACAAGTACGTTGGCGACTTCGTGAAGCTTGAGGTAGACAACTTCCTGCACATACACGCCGACGTGGCGGAGGTGATGCAGCAGAAGATAACCGAGAGCGAGCGCGAGCGCAAGGCGATGGCTGGCGTCACGAAGCTGGCACGCGAACGTGCGAAGAAGGCAAACCTTCACAACCGCAAGCTGCGCGACTGCCGCATCCACTACTCCGACGCGAAGAACGACCGCAAGGAAGAGTCGTCGATATTCATCACCGAGGGCGATTCAGCCAGCGGATCAATCACAAAGAGCCGCGATGTGAACACGCAAGCCGTATTCTCGCTGCGTGGAAAACCGCTCAACTCCTACGGACTGACGAAGAAGGTGGTGTACGAGAACGAGGAGTTCAACCTCCTGCAAGCTGCTCTCGACATAGAGGACGGACTCGACACGCTTAGATATAATAAGGTGATAGTGGCGACCGATGCCGATGTCGATGGTATGCACATCCGCCTGCTCATCATCACGTTCTTTCTGCAGTTCTTCCCCGACCTTATCAAGAAGGGACACGTCTACGTGTTGCAGACACCGCTGTTCCGCGTGCGCAACCG